>Ga0070741_10000982_pt1 | contig 93288 bp, 68 predicted proteins | sample Coa_R1_4_FD_66440 | JGI IMG/M metagenome (GOLD analysis project Ga0070741, IMG submission 66440) | Surface soil microbial communities from Centralia Pennsylvania, which are recovering from an underground coalmine fire - Coalmine... | ecosystem: Environmental > Terrestrial > Soil > Unclassified ...
TCAGAATATTGCTACCCTGAAATCAGCGTTCGACTTGCATGTCTTATCCACGCCGCCAGCGTTCGTTCTGAGCCAGAATCAAACTCTCCGTTAAAAAACGTTAGTTGATTCCGTCAGGCTGATTAAGCCTGACTATCTTTAATCTTAAAACTCTCAAAAGACATTCAACTAACTGAATGCCCTTTAAGGGGCTCTTAACTTATCGCACAATTCAATTTTCAAAGAGCAGCGGGCTTTCGCCCGAAAACTTTCCCCATCAGGGGGACAAAAAACCTCAGTGCCGATTCTTTCTGCACCTCGGCATCTGAGATACAAATTTTAAAATGCGCCCCGGTTTTACCAGAACTGCACCGACTGTCAACAACTACTTGCTGTCAGTCTCTGAATCCGTGTCCAAAGAACACAACCAAACTACCAAACCCCGGAACTAGTGCAAGGGGTTTTTAACTTTTTTTGCACTTTTTTTCGGGCCCTGATTTTGATCCTTCCAAGGGGACTCCACATCCGGACCAAAGCCCAACCAAATCTAATCGCAAGTTACTCATTTTCAATCACTTGCAAACAACCCAAAATGCCTTTCCGGATTGGTTAATAGTAAACCCTCAAATCGAATTCGCAAGTTTCACCAGGATTTTTTTTACGGCCCGAGCCGTTTTTTTGCTCCTCGGCACAGCAAACGGGCGACTTCCTAGAAACGGAACACAGAAAATATCGATCACTTTCAGCAACTGCGCGAGGACTTTTTGATTGTTGGCGGCCGCTAGATCCGGCTCTGCCTGCGCCATGAGCATAATCGCAAGCGGCTTAATATCAATAGCTTGCAAGGCATTCACGGTTAGTAGCGTATGATTGATCGTGCCCAATTGGTTTCGGGCCACGATAACGACTTCGGAGTCGATTCGACGGATCAAGTCCGCCACGGTGAATCCCCGGCCGAGGGGAACCAGCAATCCGCCTGAACCTTCGACTAGCAGCGTGTCGCACCTGGCTTGGACTGCGCGAATGTGGGCCACGACTTCGCTCAAGCGGATTCGTTTTCGGCGCGCCTCGCGCGCGATCAGAGGAGCAACGGGTTCGGCAAAATAATAGGGATTCATTTCCCGGTCCGACAGCTCGCCCGGTTGCAGCGATTGCAGCAATTTCACATCCTCCAAGCCGCCCGAGCAAAACGGTTTCATGGCCAGGGCGCGACGGCCCGATTCGCGCAGGTGCCGCAGCAGCAGTGCGGTAAACAAAGTTTTACCGACGCCGGTATCGGTGCCGGTTACAAATAGAGTTTTGGCGCGAGGCATTGGTTTAGTCCAAAGTCAGCCACAGTCGATGGGCAGCGGGCTTTATGTCGTCTGGCGGAATCGACCTTCGTTCGCAACTCGCGCACCCGTGAGGCCCCATTTTTCCCAGACTTTGGACGACCCCAGCCCGATTCCTACTCCCAATAAAAAGTTGAAATCTGAACATCCTTGGGATTATTCCGAATGAGGATTGCATGGCAAATCCGTTTGGACTGGCCGATTTGCGCGGTCACTTGCACGTCGAACGTCGAACTGCGAAAGGTACAAAGATTCGCCACCCCCTGTGCCGCCTGGCCCAGCGCGGTTTGAAACAACAAGTCCTGCGGAGCCCGATAAACCAGCACACCCGTTCCCTCGCCCGCACCCTGCTCCCGTGCCTGGATAATCTGATCCGCAACCCGTTCATCAACGAGCGGTAGAACTTGCAACTGTTCCCGTGACGCAGTCAGGATGTTGATTCTGCCATTGGAGAAGGGCGTAAACAGGTCCATCAGGCCGGCGTTGGAAGGCGCCGCCGTGGGCAGGAGACTGGAGCGGGTCATGTCCTTCGCCCGTGCCGGCAACCCGGCGGTGGAGTGTTCCGCAGCATGCGGCCCCCAGTAAATCTCCGGCGTGATGCCTTTGATGAACAGCAATTCGGATATGTCATCGATGGGTCCGTTCTTCGCCAGATACGGCGGATCCAGCCCTTTGTAATATTCGCTCTCGGCTCCGTTGATGTGCGTGTCGTCATCGGTGTCGATCCAATCCTGGATTGAGGCAATGATCGTCGGCACATCCGCCGCGTCCACGCCGATTGACGTGAGAGCTTTCTGCATGATCTGCTCGTTCTGGGGATTGAGCGCGGTGTTGACGTTGAACTTCCTTTCCAAATCCGTGATTTTCACCGTGAATTTTCCTTTGCCGAGTTCCACGTCGGTCAATGAATATTCGGACAACGGATCATTCGTATCCCCTTGTCCACCGGCCCAAATCTGATCCAGCGAATCATACTGTTGCTTGGAATTCTTCAATTGCTCGGCCAGGAGAAATCGCGCGTATTCCACGCCGGAACGCCCGAGCCATTCCAGGTCGTTGGCGTCGTAGGAATTCATGGCGAGTTTGGTTTCCACCTTCATGGAATACGCGAAGATGCCGGCCAGCGAGGCCAGCACGAATATCGAGACGAGCACAATAATCAAGGCGATGCCACGCCGCCGTTCGCGTCCAGGAACAATTTTCATTGGGCACCCCCTCGCGGCAACGGAATTTGCTTGTTTCCTCCGTTAAGCGGCGGTTGTTGACCACCGATACCCCCGACACCACCTGGACCGCCAATGGGCGGGCCGCCAGGGCCACCTATCGCCCCATTCCCCATGCCAATCGCCGGCAAGGCCACCACGCCAAACATCAACTCCTGCGGCTGGCTGGAATATTGATCCAGCCGACCCAACCCGAGGGTGATGCGCACCATCTGTGGAAGCCGATTGGTGGTGGACCATTCGGTCGCCCAATCGCCGCTCTTTTGGTCCCAAAATTCCAGGATGAATTTGCTCACGTCCCTGGCCAGAATCAGCGGGTGTTCCTCTTCCACATGGTCGGGTTCCAACAGCAGCAACGGGTATTGGCGCAACACCAGGCAGTTCTTGGATTCACCCACGCTCTCCACCGTGAAGTTGAGACGCCGGACGTCCACACCGTCAAACCGGCCGGCCCTGGGAAATGTGCTGGGCAGCCGCGCCACGAAACTGAGCGAGGCGAATTCACCCTCCGTGTCCGCGACGAACCCGTAATACTTCCCATTCTGGGCGAACATGCACGTCGAAAGCAGCGCATCCTGCAATGTCCGCATGCTGATCCGGGAGCGTTGACTGGCTGCCGCCGCGTCCAGCCCCACCCGCGAGCCTTTCACAATCGCGTTCCAACCTGAGTAAATCGCCATCACTACCACGCTCAACAATGCGAGCGCCACCATGATTTCAAGCAAAGTGAAGGCGGAAGCACGGAGTCCCGGCTTTAACCGATAGAAGGCGCGTAAACGCGATCGACTGGAGAACCTTTCTGAGTGCCCGACACAACGAACGCCTGGCCGCCTGAAGGCGGGACTCCCTACCTCGGCGACGGCCGTACTTCTTTGGTTGTCGTTAAGCTTCATCGCGGCAGTCCTGGAGTCAGGCTGGTTGGTGAATTGGGCCGCCACAACAGCACGGTCATGTGGCTCTGCACCGGCTCGGAGCCCGGAATGGTTGGCCCGGTGACGAGGTATTCGACCTGGAACAATCCATTCGTGCGCTCCGTTATTTCCGAGGTCCATCGGTAGCCCGGATATAGCTCGCCGAAATCCCCGGAATCCGAGCCTTCTGCCAATTGGTTCGTCAGGGATAATTGGGAAATCAGCATGCTCGCGTCCACCCGCTGCTGCTGCAACAGTCGCGCATTCCGCAAGGTGTTGGACATCAGGCCGAGAATCGCGAACATCGCCATGAAGAATATGCCAATGGCGACCATCACCTCAATCAAGGTGAAGGCTGCGCGGGAACGGCGCGTACAGGTTTTGGGGTTATCGCCGGTTCTCATAACTGAGCGTGTCCACCTGGGCCAACCCGGTCACCACTTCCAGTGTAATTTTGCGTTCCTCTCCCCGGTCGCTCTGCAGCACAATGGTCAACTCATCGCTGGTGCCGTCCTGATAAAATTTCACCACGGCGTCATCCGCGTCGGTGAAGTCCTGGAAGTTCACCCCCAGAAGTTCGACGCGAATCCGGTCGGAAAACTGGGCGGAAGTCTGCGTGAACGAACCTTCCGCCCCACCCGCCAACCCGCCGCCAGTGAGACTGAGACGCCCATCCCGCATGTTAATATGCAGTTCCACCGTGGTTTCCTTGAATACCGCGCGCGCGCGCGCATTGCGGCACAGGTCCGTCACATCCCTTACCGCCGCGATCATGGCCTCCTTGTTCATCATGTGGTAGATGGAAGGAATGCCCATCGCCAGGACGATTCCGAGGATGGCCACAACGAGCATGATCTCGATCAGGGTGAACCCGCGGTTCGAGCGGGAACAGCGCGCTGCTCCCGGAACGCGGAGCTCCGGCTCTGCGCGAACCTGAAAGCCATCAACACGCAGAGCAGGAGCTCTGCGCTCCGACCGAGCGGCAGTCCACCCTCCTGAACGATCCAAGTTCATCACCGGGCAATGTTCGAGGTCATCGCGAACATGGCGGAAAGAACACTCACCAGCAGGAACGCGACGCCCATGGCCATGACCACGATCATCACGGGCTCGATCATGTTGGTCATCACTTTGAGAGCGATGGTTAACTCGTTTTCGTAGGTATCGGCGATATTGCGCAAGGCGCTGGGAACGTTGCCGGTTTCCTCGCCGATTTTCAGCAAATCAACCATGAGTTGCGGAAAGATTTTGCTGCGAGCCAGTGGTTGGGCGATGGTTTTACCGTCCGTCACCTCTTCGCGCGTCTTCGCGATGGCCGCTTTGATGATGCGGTTGGGCACGATTTGTTCGGTGATTTGCAGGGCGGTCAGAACGGGCACGCCATTTTCCAACAGCGTGGCCAGGGTGCGGGCAAACTGGCCGAACAAGTTCAACCGCACCGCCTTGCCAAAGACCGGCGCGTTCATCTTCCAATGGTCGATCTTGAGCTTGCCTTCTTCCCGGGAGCGAAACCACTGAAAGATACCGAGAATCGCCACCACAACCAGAATCATCAACCACCAATAACCGCTGAAGACATGGCTGATGGTGATGAGAATGCGTGTCGCGAGCGGCAACTCGATGTTCATGCCTTCGAAAATCTGCATGAACGTCGGCAGCATCTTCGTCATGAACAAAAACATGATGATGCCTCCCACCGTGATCACAAACGCCGGATAAATCAGGGCGGAAGTGAACTTCGATTGGACTTGGGAAAACCGTTCATAATGGTCCGCCAGACGCCGAAGGACGTCCACCAGCGCGCCGCTCTGCTCGCCGGCGCGCACCATGTTGATGTAAAGGTCCGAGAAGATAACTCGCTGCTTGGACATTGCGTCCGAGAGGCTACGGCCTTCCATGACTTCCTGCTTGAGCTGCTTGCTGATGTCGGCTGGTATCCCCTTGGATTCCAGGTGTGTCATGCTGTTGAGCGCGACAGTCAGCGGCATGCCGGATTGGAGCAGGTTGGCCAATTGCTGGGTAAAGGTTGCCAGTTCCTGGAGTTTGGGCTTGCGCGGGCGAAAGATGAACTCGCGCACCGAAGGGGGAAGATAGGAGGCCCAGGCTGCCTTGTCGCCCTTTGGTTTCTCAGCTTCCGCGGCCGCGGCAACGCTGCCTTTGGAGCCATCCACCATGATGGGAAAGAGCCCCAGACGTTCGATCTGGACGAGCGCCGCCGAGCGGTCCGGTACATCCACCACGCCCTGGACAGTTTCCCCGGTCCGGCGTCGGGCTTTATATGCAAATTGTGGCATAGCCTTAACTTTTGCTTCTATTAACTAACCGATTTTGACGGAAAGTTGCGCGTCAGAGAAGTTCGGCAGCCCCTCACCCCGACCCGCTTCCTAAGAGAGAGGGCATCGCTCCAATGTTTTCCGGGTTTCATGTTTTCGCCTCAACGGCTTTGGCAGCCATGGCCTCATTCACACTGCCGCGCCGATAACCCTGCAAGTCCAGGGTGACATGAAGATATCCGATCTCCTTCAACGCCGCTGCGACCCGGCTGGTTGCATCGGGCTGCAGCAACCGCGGCAACTCCCCCACCCCCACTTCAATGCGCGCCATTTGCCCCTGCTTCAACTCGTGATGCCGCACCCGAACATCGTGAAAACCAAGATCGCGCAAAACATATTCCGCCTGTTCGATCATCCGCAACTTCTCCGGCGATACCGCCTCGCCGTACGGGATGCGCGAGCTGAGGCAGGCCATTTGCGGCTTATCAGCCGTGGGCAAACCCAGTTGCGCCGACAACTCGCGGATCTCGGCCTTCGTCAGTCCGGCTTCCTTCAACGGCGCGCGCACCTGGAACTCGGTTGCCGCCTTTGCGCCTGGCCGATGGTCCCCGACATCGCTCGCATTCTCTCCGTAGGCAATCACTGCAAAACCTTCCTGCCGTGCCAGCGGCTCCAACTCCGTGAACAGCTCGTGTTTGCAGAAATAACAGCGGTTGTTTGGGTTCGCCAGATACTCAGGATTGTTAAACTCCTGCGTCCGAATGACCCGCACGGGAATCTCAAACTGTCCTGCAATCGCGAGGGCTTCGTCCAATTCCCGGCGTGGCAAACTGGGCGAATCCGCAATGACTGCGAGTGATTTCGCACCCAAAACGTCGCGAGCCACGCGCGCCAGCAACACCGAATCCACCCCGCCCGAATAGGCCACGAGGCATGATCCATACGAGCGCAGCAGCTCGCGCAACTGATTGAGTTTTTCTGAAAGCACGATTCAAAAGTGCCACGGTCAACCCACCTTGTCGAGCAGGAGTCATGCCCAAATCCAAATGCCTCTAAGCTTTAAGCAAGCTACGGCTATGTTTCTCAACCCGCTTGCGATTCCAATTTCGCATGTTCGCTCGCACCTGTGGGATCCGGACGGATGCCTTTCAGTTGGCACACTTCAGCATGCAATTCACGGGCCATTTCTTTGCGATCCAAGCCGGCTTTTAACGGCTCGCCGAAGCGGACAAAGGCTTCGATGCGCTTTTTGGAAAGCAGGTTGAGAAAATGCGTGGCGAACGTCATGTCCCGCCAGTAACAGACTTCATCGGCGACGGAACCACCTTTCAACGCGTATTGAATGCACGCGGGCGTGACGGGCCAGTGGTGGGTTTCAGCCGGGGCCAACAAAGGGGAACGAAACGGGAGCACGGTCGAACCGTCGCTGCTGGTGCCTTCGAGGAAGAGTGTGACGACGATTCCGGCGTTGACCACCTTCACCATCTCCTCGCCGAGACGAACGACGTCGGCTTTGTGCTGGCGGACGATGTACAAGGTGCCGGCGCATTGGGTGAGACGGCCTACGACGGGCCAGGAGGCGACTTCGCTCTTGGAAACGAACACCAGCGGGTGAAGCGACCCCAGGACCAGGATGTCCAGGTAGCTTAGGTGATTGCTGGCGAGGATTCCTTTGGCCGGCGGCCGGCCTTCGGAGCGGACTTCCACACGGAGAATTTGCAGGAGTTGGCCGGACCAAAATTTCAGCCACTGGGCACGCGCTGGAATGGAGCGAGCCTGGCCGCGCAACCAGAGCCGGAAGATGAAGTCGAGCGCCGCCGACAAAAAAAGCGTGAGGGAGCAACAAAGACGGTAAGCAGCGCGCAGCAATCTAGCTGGCATAGTTAGCACAGTGACGAGAACCCTGGCACAGTCTGGATTTCAATTTGGCCTCCTCTCCCGGAGAATGAAGGGCTTCAATTTGCATTGGACTATCCGACTGATCGAAAAGCGCGGTATGTGGCTCAGCTCATGAACCGGGCCATGACCCGCGCGGGCATCGAATGCAAGTCCTGGAACGTGAGGAAATCGATGGTCTTGAATTCGGAGTCGAGCGCGGGCGGGCCGCAGATTTTTGCGCCCATGGTCAGATACGCGGCGAGCAGCTTCGGCAGCTTGGGCGCTTCCACGGGCGGTTCCGCCGACTCGCACTTATACTTGGGCAACGGCTTGGTCCGCAAATCCTCACGAACCAGGTGAGGCTCCATCGCCCGATATGCGGCAAGGCCGACCGCCGGATCCTGCGAGGTGATTGAACTGCAGCCGATCAGGTAACGGCAGCCGTTGCTATTGGCGTAATTGGTGATGCCTTTCCACAGCAGACTCAATACGAGCATGGTGCGATGGCTGCTATGCACACAGGCACGACCAAGTTCGAGCAACTCGCCGCGCAAAGGTTCGTACGGCGAGAAATCGAATTCCTGGGCGCTGTAGTAACCCAGATTTGCCGCCGCGCTCCGCCCCGTCTGAAGGCGGTAGGTGCCAACAACCTCGTTGGTCCGCACGTCTTCGACCAGCAGGTGATGGCAAACATCGTCGAAAGCGTCCGCATCAAGGCAGGTGGAGTACGATTGCTCGAGCCCTTCCTGAAGTTCGAGATTGAAGACGACGAAGCGCAGCAATTGAGCGGCGCGCATGTCGGCAACGGTTTCGGCGAGCCGCAAGCGATAATTCGCGCGGCAGATCGCTTCGACTTTCTGAGTGGGAGGCGACGCTTCCCGGTGAGTGTGCGGGGTGCGATTGCCTCCGCCTTGATGGTCAGTCACGGCGTTCATATTAGGTCCTAGGGATGATATTAGGCTGCGTTCGGTTTGGTTGTAAAGCTTCTTAACTTGTTAATTTGCAAATGGTTAAAATATGCGCTTTCACTGGCTGCAACTTTTCTTCCGACACGCGGCCACGTGCTTTTATTTTTCGTCGGGTATTGTACGGAACAATAGTAACGATCTCGTGGCGCCCAAGTGAATTCGAGGCAACGAAATCATGAAACTCGTTGTCTTGTGTTTGTGCCGAAGGAGCGGTTCGCAGGCGTTCCGAGGTATGAAGTACCGGCTTTAGCCGGTGGGGCTGGCGCACTGTCGCCTAAAAGCGGGACTCCATACCAGGCGTCCGTCGCTTCAACTCTTCCCGGCGACCCAGCGGTCGATAGCCGGCAACTCGCGCTGCTTTAACGCGGCTTTGAGGCGGATTTGTTCGGCGGTTTCCCTGGCTTTTGTCAATGCGTTCTCGGAAATGTTCGCCTTCACATAGGCCTCCAATTCATCCGCGCGGGCGGCATCGTTAAAGGCGCCGAGAATCGAAGGAATATAGGCGTTGCGACGAAAGGCTTCGAGCCGGCTGAGCAGGTCCTTAACGTGCTCCTTCGCAAAAGTCCAGGCCAACTCTTTCTGTTCACCCGCTTGAGCGACCTCGACCACGAATTGAGTGGTTTCCTGTGGGACGGTTTCGTCGGTGAGAGAAAGCGCGAGCGTGCTTTTGGCAAGTTCCGGATCGAGAGCGCCCGCCATGGCGAAATAATAAAGCCGCCGCTCCTCGGTGCCTTTGGCTCTCCGCGCGAGTTCGTGGAGTTGGTCGTAGGTGGTGCGGTCGGCGTAGCGGCCGGCGATCCGCAACACCGGCATGCGCAACTCAGCCGGCAGGGAATCGGGCACCGCCAGGAATTTGGCAAAACGCGCGCGGGCTTCGGCAACCACGGATTCGTCGTCGAAAAGCCCGAGGCGAAGAATGACGCTGGTGCGAAGCAAGGCATCCTGGCTCGATTCACCCGCCCGAGGCTCCCAGCCGAGGCGCTGCAGTTGCGGACGCAACAGGGCCGTCGCGTAAAGTCGAAAGGCGGCGCGGCCCGGTTGGTCCGCTTCCAGCGCATCGATGCGGTCGAGGCCCGCAAGGATTTGGCCCCAGACGGCATAGGCTTTTTCCTTGCGCAATAATTCCACAAAATCCAAATAATCCGTTACGGAAGCGCGATTGGCTTCCACCATGGCCCAGGTGTCATTCAAAAGATTCAAACGATCAGGGATCGACAGGGAAGTGTCCTGTCGCAGCTTCGCCAGCAGCGTGGGCTCATAGGCAACCCGGTAAAAACCGGTGTTGCCGGCATTCGCTTTAAAGGTGGTGGAACAGTTGTCCAGCGTGATTGACGCGGACTTTCCTTCGAGGAGGGTTTGATGCACGGCGCTTTTGCCACCCAGTTCTGTCCAGGCCACGGGAATCTTCCATTCTAACGGCCTGGCGTTCGGGTCCTGCACCGTAAAACGTTCCTGTTTCAGCGTGACCACCTGATGGCCGTTGAGGCAGTCCGCTTTGACATTCACGACCGGCAGGCCGGGTTGTTCGGTCCAACCGGCCGCGATGGCTCTCACCGGTTTGCTCGAAGCGTGTTCGAGGGCAGCCCACAAGTCCGCGGTGGTCGAGTTCGAGTAACGATGGTCAGATAAATACTCATGCAGGCCCTTGCGGAACGGTTCTTCACCAAGATAGTTTTCGAGCATGCGGAGAAAGGCTTGTCCTTTGCGGTAGGTGATCTGGTCGAACGCGTCGTTCGCCTGGCTTTCGTTCTCCACCCGTTGCTGGATGGGGTGCGTGGTCTTGCGCGCGTCCTCGCTCATGACGTTCGAGCGGTCGGCGTCAGCCATTAACCAGACTTCCCATTCAGGGTTGAAATGGTCGGTGGCCTTGGTGCCCATCCAGGAGGCGAAGCCTTCGTTGAGCCAGAGGTTGTCCCACCAGGCCATCGTCACCAGATCGCCGAACCATTGGTGGGCCATTTCGTGGGCGATGACAGCAAAGACACCGCGCCGGGTTTCCTGGGAGCTGGTTTTGGGATCGAACAACAGCCGACGCTCGTTGTAGGTGATGCCGCCCCAGTTCTCCATTGCGCCGGTAAAGCCGCCGGGAATCGCGATTTGGTCGAGCTTGGGCAACGGAAACTTGATGCCAAAATAACTATCGTAGTAAGCGAGGATTTTTTCAGTCGCTTCGAGGGCATATTTGGCCTGGGCGCGCTTGCCCTCGGTGGTGATGACGCGAATTTTTACGCCATCCGCTTCGCCTTCGAGTGCTTCAAGCTCACCGGAAACAAGCACGACGAGATAACTGGCCATCGGCGGAGTGCGCATGAATTTGACTTCCTTCAAACCGTTCGCATTGGGCAAGGGTCGTTCGCGCTCGATCGGCGTGTTGGAAATGGCGAGGTGTTTGGCAGGCACGACCACCGTCAGCTCATAGGTCGCGCGAAATACCGGCTCATCCCAGCAAGGGAACATGCGCCGCGCGTCGGTCGGCTCCATCTGGGTGCCCAGCATGACTTTTCGTCCGGCAGGCGTGGCATATTTCACGTAGTACAATCCTTGAGCGCGATCGGTGATCAGGCCGTTGAACTCGATGGCCAGCCGGTATTTCCCCGGCGCGATTTCCCCCGCTGCATCCGGCGAGGAGAGAGTTAATGTTTGTTGCGCCGGGTCGAGCTTGGGCTGCCAGGGCGTTCCCTCCTTGCGTTCGCCCGCGGGGCTCAAAGTCGCTTTGGTCACTTCCAAGTCCAGCGCATTCAAAACAATTTCCCGCACGGGCTTCTTCACCTCGATGTCGATCTCCACGTTTCCGCGGGTGGTAAACTTATCCAGGTTCGGTTCGAGATGGAGCGCGTAGTGGCGCGGGATCACGGCCTTGGGAAGTTTGCCGGGCGTGGACTCGAAGGAAAACCGGCCTTCCGCCGCCACGGCAAGGCAGCTTGCGGCGAGAAATGGAAGGAGGATGAAACCAAGAGTGATGGATGACACACGCATGTTGAAAGAGTGTTTCAAACACCGATGGGCGTCAACAGGAAGGGTTGGGTTGGGACGGCGCGCTGCGCCGTCCGCGCCACCGAGCGAAGCGTCAGGTGGCGCAACCGAATGTGCAAAGCGGGCACGCTTGTTCAATCGCCCCACCCCCTGGCCGAAGCCGTGCGATCCGGATCATTCGTTCCGTCGCCTGACGCTGCGCTCGGCGACGAGGACATCGCAGCGCGATGTCCCTACCTTCTCAATTCCCCGAAGGCAAGCCGCCGGCGGAACCGGTGTTCTGGCTGGGTTGTTCGGGCTTGGGCTGTTCGGCGGCATCCTGCTTGTGCTTCCCATTCGAGACCGAGCCGGCAAGCGATGGGTTCTTCCCGGCTTGTTGCACTTCAATGCTGCCGGCGCGATAGCTTTCGCCGCTCGCGATGGTCAGGGACGGGCTGTCGGCAGTCCTGAATTTAACCGGCAGGCTGACGCGCTCGCGGCCGCTGGCGGTTTTGAAAACGGAGAAGTGCAAATGCGGGCCGCTGGTAAACCCGGTGTTGCCGGACAAGCCAATGAAATCGCCTGCGTTGACTTTGTCGCCCACTTTCACTCGATTGCCGCCAGCTTTGAGGTGGGCGTAAATGCCAATGGTTCCGTCGTCGTGCTGGATGAGGATGCAGTTGGCGCAGCTTTCATATTTGCGGTCGGGACCGCCGATGTCCGAGTCATCCTTGGATTTCACGACCAGGCCGCCGCGCGCGGCATGCACGGGAGTGCCAACCGGCATCTTCCAGTCGATGGCGAATTCGTCCGGTCCCGTGTGGCTGAAGCTGCCGTGATAGCCCTGGGTGACGCGGAACGTTTTCCCGGGCGCATAGGGCAGCAGATAAGCATACGAATCATCGTGAACGGCGGTCAAACTGCCGATGGTGAACGTGTCGGTATAGCTGTAGTTCCACGGAAGTTTTGGATCGATGGGGGTAAAGGTGAAAGCTTCGACGGTCTGGTTCCCGGCGAAAGTAGCGGTGTAAGGGAAATTGGTGCTGCCTTTCAGATTGGACAACTGGATGCTGAACGTGGCCGTCACGTCCGCCGCTTCCAGATTATGGACGAAAACATGCGTGATGCCGTCCTCTTCCCGCGTGGTGACTTTGAGCATCTTTCCCGTATTGCCATGGCCTGGATGCGCGAGTGGCGAAGTGATTGAGCCGGTGGGGATGCGTCCGCCGAGGGCGGAGAAGAAGATGGGGGACAGGCACCAAAAACCAAACACCAAACACCAGAAAAGCACGAAGCTCCCAATCCTAAAAAGGAGTCGGCTGGCACGATTTATTGAATTAGTCCGGACTTGCTGGTCTGTATCTGGCGTCAGGTTCGTTTTAATCATCAATTTTTGGGGTGGGAGATTGTCAGTTAGATATGCGGCTGGCAAGGCCGCAACGGAAGAAAAACACCAAATTCCAAGCACCAAGCACCGGAAAAGCTCCAAACAGCAAACACCAATGGGCGACTTAGGCGCTTTGGAGCTTGTAACTTGGTGTTTTTCTGAAGTTTGGTGCTTGAAATTTGGTGTTTCCAGAAGGTCATGATTTTGCAGTTAAGCGGCGACAGGAACTAAAGATTCGGAAACGCCAATAACGGGTTCGGCGGCCGGCTGGACATCCGAGAGGCGGGGCGGGGGTGAGCCGAAATCGGGCAGGCCTTCCGCAGTCCACGTAAACCGCTTGGCATGAACGTCCCGGTCCTTCCAGCCGTGGGCCTTGAGGGACTTGGCGTGATAGATGATCCAATCCTCCGTGCCGCACAGGGATTTCACGAAAGAGCAATGGCCGACGCCCCAAACGTGCTCGGTTTTCCGGAAAACCGGCCCGCGTTTTTGCCAGGCGGCCGGGTTGAGGATATCGCCGGTGCGGTTATGGAGCAGGCCCAGGCAGTAATCCGGCGTCCAACTGCCGCTGGCGGAATAGACGATGAAAATGTCGCCGTTGCGCTTGAGGATTTGGGGGCCTTCGCATATCGGCATGGCGACGCGTTCCCAGCGCTGATCCGGCGAGCAGAGTCGAACTCGCGGTCCGGCCAGGGTCACGGGATCGCGCATGGCAACGGCGTAAAGGTCCTGCCGCCCGTTGCGCGGGCCCGGCCAGCCCGACCAGATGAAGAACATCCGGCCGTTGTCGAGGGTCAGCACGGTGCCGTCGATGGCCCAACCGCCGGTCTGAAGCTGGCCGCGGCAATGGTACTTGCCGCGCGGGTCGTTCCCTTCGCTTTCGAGGACCCACATGCGATGGTTGTGATTGTCGCCGTCATCGGCGGCGTAATAGATAAACCAGCGATTGCCGATGCGATGCAGTTCAGGCGCCCAGAGGTGGTCGCAGTTCCGACCCGTGGCGGGCGCGTTCCAGACACAAACGCCGGCGTCCTGGCCAATGCCGGCAATGGTCCGCGAACGACGGACGACGATGCTGCGTTGGTGGTGCCTGCTCTCGCAGTAATAGTAAAAGCCCTCGTGGTGAATCATCCAGGGGTCCGCGGCATGGGATGGGAGTATCGGGTTTATACTTCGGCCTTTCGCGCTTCAGAGTTATCGAACACGGACTTGGACCGTTCCCGTGCTCCACCGCCCGGAGAACCAGTCCTGTCCCCAGGCTTTGCCGGGGACGCGCGCAAGTTAGAATTTTTCAGCAGGGCGAGTCTGTAGGCGGGAGATTAAAGTTTTGTAGGTGTTTGTCTGACTTACCAATCGTGCCATGCTCATGTTCGCGCTCGTGCTCGTCGTCGTCCTCGATCACTTTCCCAGTGCGAAACCAAACCGAGCACGAGGACGACGACGAGGACGAGTACGATTGGGATGGTGGATGCGGCTACCCGAGGAAGCACCATACGGGGGGCCATTCGTTCCGTCGCCTGACCAGAAACAGGGTGACAGCGGCGGGATTGGCGCCCACAGACCACAATACTCACAAGAAATGTGAATAAAACTGTTAACAAGCCGGAGCAGTTGGATCAAAATGAGCGGAGTCGCCGCACAGGCGAACTGGGTTTCGCGGCGCTTTGCGCGCGCGGAGATGATGCCACCGCAATGCGGGGTTTTGATGGATTTTGCCCCGGTCTGATTGAGTTCGGGGCGGTTCTTTGACAATCGAAAACAAGTCCAGGGTTCAAAGTCGAGCAGAGGGGTTTTCCAACGTTCCTTACACTTCCACGGTCTGTCGATTTGGAAATTGGCAATACAAGCAGGTTTGGAAACCTGCGCTACGGGGCAAATTAAGGTAAATTAAAGTAAATTAAACCTATTTTATTTTTTCCTTGTGGCACCAATGACTGAACACCAATCGGTTGTGGTCCGTCGACCGGAACAGACGGGTTGCCTTGCTACCCAGAGGCTGGGCATTGCCCGGAAGGCCGATTCGGGCTTTAATAGGGGTAGTGTCAGAGCAACAGTTGCATTTGTTCGAGCCGGCGCGGCCATTGTTGGAACGGTTCGGCGCGGCTTTCTTCAAGGCGGTGCCGCCAAGACCGGGGGTGTATATCATGAGTGGCGAGGCGGAGCGGGTATTGTACATCGGGCAGTCGGGCAATTTGCGGCAGCGGCTGGGTTCGTACAAGAATGCGCGACCGGACCGGGCGCCGCGAAAGGTCATCCGCTTGATCCACTCGGTCCGCAGCCTGGTTTGGGAGGAATGCGAAAGCATCGCGGCCGCCCGTTTGAAGGAGGCGCAGTTGCTCCGCGTGCACCGGCCCAGGTTCAACGTCCAAAACACTTATCCCCGCGCCTATCGCTTCATCTCCGTGACAGCGGCGGCGGAAGAGCTGGCACTAAGCCTGGCAACGGAGCCGCGCGCGGAAGGCAAATCTTTTGGCGCATTCAAAGCCGGTTCAACGGGCGCCTTTGGAGCGCTGCTGCGGCTGCTCTGGGCGGCAGTGCATCAGCCACACGAGCCTTATGATTTCCCGAGCCCGCTGTTGCAATCCCGTCCGCCGCGCGATTTCACGGTGCGAGTACCTTCGCCTTGTTCCCGCAATCCCGCCCTGACCGGCCTGATGGCATCGTTGGAAGCGCTGCTGGGCGGCGAGTCCGCGGAACTGATCAGCCTTCTGGCCGAGGCGATGCCGAGCGGCCCCGATGTGCCGCTCTTCCAGCGCAATCTGTTCGCCGCCGACCTGGAAACACTGGCCGGGTTCTACGAGTTCAGCGCGAAACGAAACCGCGAACTGCGCCACCGCCACGGGATTCGCGGCACGATCATACCGCAGGAGACGCTGGATGACTTTCTGGCGGTGAATTTGAGAGGGGCAAGCGCGGACAGCGAATAGCCATTTGCCGGGCGGCTGGGCCACGATTTGGCCCAGCAGTCTGCCGCGGCGACATTTACGTTTTGAATAATTCTTTAACAAACTGTTGACAAGTCCGGAGCGGGTATGTAAGATTCCCCGAGTTTGCTTTAAGGCGAACTGGATTTGCGGCGTTTGAGCTTAAAATTCCGGAATTACCCGGAAGAATTTTTGTGACCGGGCTGGAGACATGCGGTCATGGTTAAATCCTGCCTTGCCAGTTTACAATCCTGATGGTAAATAAATCCCACTAGCCACCTGACTGGACCTGAAGGCAAGTCCTAAAGCCGGGGTGTCTGTTTGAGCCCTGTTTTTGACGGTCCGGAATAATCATGAAGTCACCGATTCAACTCGTGGCAGTCCTTGCGCTTTGCAACCTGCTTGCATTTCCCAACCCAGCCTGCGCCCAAAGCACGGCCTTTGTCTATCAAGGCCGCCTGTCTGACGGCGGAAGTGCCGCCAATGGCACGTACGACCTGTCCTTCGCGTTGTTCAACAGCGCCAGTGGCGCCAGCCAACTCGGCAGCACGGTCACTCAGACCGTTTTCGTCAGCAACGGCACGTTCACCGCAACGCTGGATTACGGCGCCAATTTTCCCGGCGCCGACCGCTGGTTGGAGATCGGCGTGCGGACAAACAGCGGTCCCTACGTAACCTTGAGTCCGCGACAAAAACTCACGGCCGCGCCGTATGCCATTACCGCGGGCGGTTTGGCGACCGGCACTTACGGGAATGCGGTGACGTTCAACAACGGCGCGGACAATTTCAACGGCACGTTTATCGGTCAATTTCTTGGCTATAGTTTCATCGGCGGCGGCTTCACCGGCAGCTTTGTCGGCAACGGCAGCGGATTGATCGGCCTCAACGCCAGCGCGCTTTCCTCCGGGGTGGTGCCGCCCGCCCAGGAGGGCGCGCTCACAAACCATCTGGACGTTGCCGTCCTCGGTCTGGTTCCCGGACAGGTGCTGGTTTATAACGGGACCAGTTGGGTCAACGCCCCCCTGCCCAGCGGAGGCCAGGGACAAGGAACCAGCGTGCCGGTTTCGCTCACTTACTCGGGAACGAACGTGCCCGTGAACGCGGCGGTCGGCACGCATTTCCGATTAACCGCCACGAACAACTTTCTGCTCCAAAATCCCACGGGCGCCGCGGATGGCCAGCGAATGGTGTTTGAAATCATCCAGGATCCCACGGGTGGCCGGACGATGACTTTCGGCAACGCGTTCAAGTTCAGCACTGATTTGCCGGTGGCCAACCTGAGCACGAATGCCGGGTTGCGGGACTTCATTACGTGCATTTGTTCCGGCACCAATTTCTACGTCGTGGGTTTCATCAAGGGATTCTGATGAAACGGATGTTGATCATCGCCTCGCTGCTGGGGGGGTTCGAAGCCTCCGCCGTCATCAGCAGCAACCTCGTGGCTGACTGGCAGGCCGGTGTCGGCATCGTCGCGTCCGGCGGGCGAATCTTCCAATGGAATGACCAACATCAAACGTTGAACAACGACGGCCTCGGACCACACAACCTCACGCAAACAAACGCCCCTGCCCAGCCTTACGATACGACCGACGCCCGCGGCAATCGCGGCGTCCTGTTTCCGTGGAGCTTTTTTGCGCCGCAACCGAACACCGGTTTGAACATCCCCAATTCCCTCGGCGGCCTGGACACCGACAACACGACTATCTACGTCGTCGCGACCGGGCCGATGGTCCCGACCAACCAGACCTTGATTTGGCCCGCGGGGCTGGCTTCCGGGTGGATCCGTTTTTCGCAGCCCAGCAACTTCCCCGCCAGCTTGCAGGTTGGCTCGAGTGGTTCCACAATTTATCCGCCGCTAAACCTGGCGGTCTTTGTCGGCGCAAGCGACACCAATGCCACCACACTCCGGTGGAACAATCTCAGCCGAACCAATGCGGCCCAACCGCGAGTCACCACGGGCAATGGCGGAACAATCGGTTCGATTAACGGCTCGGAATTTTACTACGGCATCATCTATCGCATGCTCGTGTACAAAGCCGCGCATACCGCCGCGCAAATGGACGCGCAGGTCGCGGAACTGGCCGGGCTTTACGGCGTCCGCACCCATTACACCAAGCAAGCGGTTTGCCGCGGGGCTTCCACCTCCGAAGGCGTGGGCTCCACGATGCTGCAAAGCTACGAGTTCCAATTAGCGCAGCGTTATCCGGAGATCGCCTGGCACGACCAGGGCCTGTACGGGACCTATCTCGGGACCAACGGCTTGACCGGCTCCATGTACGACATCGACGGCAATTACGTGGACACGCTTTTCGACAGCGGGCTGCAACGAAATTGGCTGTTCATGCTGGCCGGGTTGAACGACGTTTATACCGGCGGCCAAACCGGTTTCTCCACCTGGCAGAGACTGACCAACTACGTCGCCGCCCGCAAAGCCGTTCATCCCTGGACTGTCGTCGTCTCCACGTTGCAAGCCGACATCGTGGCCCCCGCCGGCAACGCCGATTACAACGCCTGCATCCGGACCAACGGCGGTCCCTGGGACGCACTCGTCGATCCCGGCGTCAATTCACCCATCGAAACCCGCCTGAGCAACCCCAACAACACGACCTATTTCTATTCCGACGGAGTTCACCTGAGCAACCTGGGCTACGGCGTGCTCGCCGATCATTTCGGCCAAATCGTCAACGTGCCCCATCGTACCACCGGCTTTTTCGGACCGTGAGCCAAGGGGACGCGCCGAAACACCCCCCCCAGAATAACCCAGCTTAACCTCGCGGCCAGCGCCGCGACACTCCAACGCGTCCCGTCCAAACTAACTTTAGAATTTAAGAAATATTAAATTATATTCATAATTCATGGAATACAGGTCCGCGCTTTTTTCGAACTTGCAATCCTGCCTGCCCTTGCCCGGGTGAACCGTAAAGGCGTTGAGCACTCGTCGTAAAAATTCTGGCGGGAGGGTTACTACGTATTGACGCAACCAGCGGTGCAGACCAGATTCGCTGTGGAGACGGAATGCAAACTTAAACGCTAATTTTATGGCCAGACCCTTGGGAACCATCCTTTTGGCTGAAGATGACGCGAATGACGTTCAGTTGACCCGGCGCATGTTCGCCCGCTGCCGCATCTTGAATCCCTTGCACGTCGTGGACGATGGTGATGAGGCCATCCAGTATCTGCAAGGGGAAGGCCCCTACGCCGACCACCTCCGCTGTCCCAGCCCGATTTTCTTCCTGCTGGACCTGCGCCTGCCGCGGGTGGGCGGGTTGGAGGTGCTGCACTGGATGAAGACGCACCAGGAATGTGCGGTCACCACCTTCGTGCTGACGGCGTTCCAGGATTTGAACCTGATGAATGAGGTGTACCAACTTGGCGCCAAATCCTTTCTGACCAAGCCGCTGCATGAACGCGATGTTACCTCCCTGCTTTGCACTCAAAACGGCGTCAGCGTCGCCCAAAACATCCGCGGCATGTCACTCAAGTGCCCGTAAACGTTGGTTTCACCGCGCCTGGAAAGCAGCGAAGTTTTTCAGGCCTGCGGAAGCTCCAGCCAAAAGCAACTGCCTTTTTGAGGCTCTGAATTGACTCCGACCTTCCCGCCCATTCTTTCGATTCCTTTTTTCACGATGGCGAGGCCGATGCCCGTGCCGGCATATTGTTCCCTTTCGCACCCAGGGCTTTGGTTAAGCAAATGTAAAAGATGGGGGTTTTGCTTTAAGGAAATGTAAAATATCCAGCACGGGCTGTGAATTGAGGTATGCCTTAGGCATGAAAGCAATCAGCGCCCCCAAAACGACTACACTCGCAGCCCTGCTGGCATTCAGCCAATTCATCTCGACGATTGCGGTTCAAGGAGCACCTTCATTGAGCCTGACGCCGGGAACCAGCCAGTCCACCGGCAGCCTCACCATCAACGACCCAAATAACCAAACCTGGGTCATTTCCGTCTCTACGAATTTCACCGTCTGGAATGAGGTGACAGCGTGGAAGGTGTTTAACGGCAGCTTTCATACCAGCCTGACGTTCCAGCCGGGTGGCACACCGGTCTTTTACCGCGCCACGTTCGATCCGGCGCGGCAGACCATCATGGACACCACGGCGGCGGCACTTCTGTTGCCAGCTTCGCCTTTCAATTACGCCAACCCTGCCTTGCCGGCGAATTATTTGACGCCGCCAATTTCTTTGGAGGACAACACGCCGACGAATAATCCGATCACGGACGCCGGGGCGGCCCTGGGCCGGGTTTTGTTTTACGACAAACGTCTTTCCACAAACCAAACCATCGCCTGCGCATCCTGCCATCAGCAGCAACACGGATTCTCGGACCCGCGAACATTCAGCGTCGGCTTCAATGGCAGCCTGGGAACGCGCAACGCGATGGGGCTGACACAGGCGCGTTATTATCAGCGCGGCCATTTCTTTTGGGACGAACGGGCGAACACACTGGAAGACCAGACGCTGCAACCGATCCAAAATCCCATTGAAATGGGCATGACCTTGCCGGCGCTCGTGTCGCGTCTGGCGGCGGAACCTTTTTATACGAATCTGTTCACCCAGGTCTTTGGCACGCCGGACGTGACGACCAACCGGATTTCATTCGCGCTCGCCCAGTTCGTGCGTTCCATGGTTTCAACGAACTCCCGGTATGATGTGGGTCGGAGGATCGGTTTTGCCAATTTTACCGCGCAGGAGAATCTGGGCCGACAAATCTTTTTTGGCCAGACGGGCAATGCTACTTGCGCCGTCTGCCATGCCCCCGACACGTTCTCAGCGGCGAATATTTTCAACAACGGGTTGGAATTTCCCTACGTGGATAAGGGCGTGGGCGGCATCACCGGGCAGGCAGCCGACATGGGCTTGTTCAAGGCGCCATCATTAAGAAACATCGAGTTGACGGCGCCGTATATGCACGACGGCCGATTCGCCACGCTGGAGCAGGTGGTGGCCTTTTATAACGCGGGCATCGTGGATAATCCTAATCTGTCGCCGCCCTTGCGGACGGGCCGTCCCCCGCAACCACCCGGAGGACCACTGCGATTGAACCTCACCGCAAGCGAACAATCCGCACTGGTGGCTTTTTTGAAGACACTTACCGATACCAACTTGACGACTGATCCGAAATTTTCGGATCCCTTTAATTACGGGAATTAAGTAGATCGGCAAAAAGTTTTGTTAAATCGTCCCTAACCGATTGTCCTTTGAGCGCAAGCCGCCTTTGTTGAGGGCCTGACGGTTGCTCAAACTCTTCATCCACCACAACGGGTAGTCCACCGCCCACCCGATGGGTTCGAACTGGTGGTTGGGCAGATTTTCTTTTTGAGTTCCTTCCACAGGTGATCCATCGCATTGAGCCGTACCGACCCTTTTCTGGTATTGAGCATACTATTCGCCGGACTATAATCTTTAAATGAACCGCATTCGCTCCATCCGTTTTCTTTGTCTCCTCGTCTTCTGCGAATTCGTGTTGCTATTTGTGACCGGATGCGGCGACTCACCTTCTTCCAGCGGCATGCAAAACGCCCAAGCCACCCAGGCAACCACTTCAGTTGCCACAGCCGGAACGAATAGCATGATGCAGACATTATTCGACGATTTTGAGAGCAGTTCGATCGCTTCATTTTGGCTTCCGGGCGACTATGGAAGCGGCCTTTATGTGTCCGGCGCAATTAAGGTGTCCACGAATTACGCGCGCACCGGCTCTAATTCGGTCCAAATCACGATTCACCAAGGCGATATTGAAAGGCCCGGCGACGCCGGCACTCGCGTCGAACGTGACGAGTTGGATTCCGGGCATTTTCCATTGCGCGGACGGGAGGCATGGTACGGCTTTTCGTTCCTGATACCGGAGAATTTTCCGATCCTGGACAACCGCCTCGTCATCAGTTCCTGCAAACAATCCGACGTTAGCCGCCCGCTTACAGCGCAACGCTTTCGCAATGGAAAGCACACGCTCACTGTGGAATCACAGGGGCTAAAAAAGGAGTACCGCCTTCCTCCCCTCCCACTCGGCAAATGGGTGGACATGATTTATCACGCCCGCTATTCGGCGGAACAGGACGGTATTTTCCAAGTCTGGATGAACGGCAAACAGGTTGTTTCCTATTCCGGCCCTTTGGCTGACCGTGATGCGAAGAACGCATTCTACCACAAAATCGGCCTTTACCGCGATTGTATCCCCGAACCTATGACCATTTATTTCGATAATTACACCATGGGCGAAACATTCCAGTCGGTGGATCCCGCACGCTTTGACAAATCCGGCCACTAAAAGGGCCGGTTTCGGAACCGACCGCTTCCAGGACCACCAGGGGCGGTTGCTCGGGCTTGGTGCGAGAAGCCAGAAGTCGCCGGCAACTGTGGATTTAAAAGGGAGTTCCAATTTCAACTATCGCACTGCTGTGTTGCAATAACGAGCAGGCCGGTGTATTTACATAAGTCGCCCAGAGCACATGAAAAGGTATATACGGAATTGTTTGGCTCTGGTAACGGGGTTGATTTTATGCACCGGTTGTTCAACCTTGAAACCAAGCGAGGAACGTCGGGCTGCCGTGGAGGTTACGCCTTGGAACGGAGCGCCACTGGCGACGGCGGCATCTGCGGCTTCAGAGTCCCAATCTCCATATGTGGCGGCATTTTTAGATTTTTTATATCTGTTGGCCCATCTTTAATGCCCGGGCCAACCGCTATTGGCACGGTCAGTTCTAAAAGGGGTCGAAGCGGGTTCAGACAATGGGCGGCCCTTTTCGGCGGGCTTACGGCGTCAAAGCCGCCCTGTACAGATGCCAATCAAACTGCGCCCAGACATAGCCACCACGTATCTGTATCTTATCTATTGTCCAGCCTTTGACGTAGGCATATTTCAGCACCTTGTTTCGGGCGGGATCAAGGAGCGCAACATAGCCCATGCCGCCCACCCAAACTTCCTGGCCTTGTATCGATACCGTCGATACCCCCAGCGGCAATCCTGCAACCTCTGGAAAACTGTGCCATTTCCCTTCCTTGAGGTTCAGGGTATGCACACCAAATTCCTTATCGACTTTAGCTGCGCCTGACTTATAGACGGTCGTAATGGGCGCAATGAATCCCCCGGCACAAATCATGTCCATGTCGGCAGCGATAGTCGTGGTGTGTTCCTGGCCGGAAATCAGGCCCCACTTGTCCTCGCGAGCACTGTAGTTGCGCAACCCGCGTTGCGGGACAAACCAGACCATACCGTCGGGACCCGCGGCCAGCGCTGTGATTGGCTGGCGCGGAGGTTGCCCATGCGTAACGGCGTTTGTGGACAGGGAGGGTCCGAAAGCAATCAAGTGGCGCGTGGGCAAATCGAGCTTTCCCAACCCTCCGTCGGTGGCCTCGCCATAGCCAATCCAAAGCACGTCGTCTGCGAGTTGCAGTGATGAGATGAAGTTCATCAATAGACCATCTTTGTCGGTCCATTGGCGGCACTGCCGACTGGCCTTGTCGAATTCGATCAATCCCGCCCCGCCCGTGCCGATCCAAATACTGGAAGGCCCGACGCATACAGCTGTAATCAATATGGAAGGGGCAAGCGGAAGATCTATCAGCAGGTTGGTTTTCAGTTCAAAGTTCAGATGCGTCAATTTGCCCTGCAAGGCGACCCAGAGGCCGTCAGCATCCGTGGCGAACGTGCCATATTCTGTGACGCGGACGCGATACATGCCGATATGACCCGATGGCGTGTCGCAAAAACACAGGCCCGTGTTCTCCAGGTCAAATTCGCGAGGATCGTGCTGTTCCTGAATCCCAAGGTTTCTGCGGCAGAAATTGGCCAATTTACTCGTGCGCACCACGGTGTCAGCCTTTCCCCATGGGCCACTGTTTCCCAGATGGACCGGGTAATTCGACCAGCCTTCCGCAACTTTTAACTCATCCCTCCATCGCTCCGCCGCTTGGTAAGCATAAACGAGTGCCATTTTGTCCTCGTCCGTAACTTGGACGGTCGGATCCACGGTTGCGGCCTGCAACTCAGCTTCCACGATCCTGGCGCTAAGTGCCCAGTCTTTATGCGACATCGCCCAATCATAAGCTGTATAGCGAAGATGGCTCCAAAGCGATGCGCCTTTCCTCGTCAATTCCTTGGGATGCTCGGCATACCATTCCAAAGTTTTTTCAAATTCTCCGACTACGGGTGAGTTAGTGTCATTCTGGAAGGTTACGAGAGTGGCCAGCAAAAAGAGAATCGAGTTCGAGGCCACAGCCTTCATTCTGGGCAGCAACTCATTCAATCGCTGGGCGGCAGCTTCTCGGTTCGTGCCGTAACTCTCGGCAAAATCATCCATGCCCAGTGACCTTTCATAGGATCCCGCTTCGAATTTCTGTAGGTAGTCAAACAGACGCGCTTCAGCCAGCTCGTGAACCTTCGAACCTTCGCCGCGCCGGATGGCAGCGTCCCTTTCCGCGCTTTCGGCTTCCTGCTGGAAAAACTCCGCGGCGGAATGGTTGTTGCTCCGCCGCGCTGCCGAGCCAAACCACCGCGCCCGCGCTTCTGGATCGTCATAATAAAGACCCCAGCGGAGGGCTGTTTTGGCGGTCATCGACCAGCCATCCGCCACTGGTTCGTCAATCACCTGACGATAATACTCCCGGCCCTCATCCACACGGTCGGCCGAATCGCTTATCAGGCATCCGGCCAGACGCATTTTTGCCTGGCGATTCGTCGGGTCCAACAATAGCGCGGTCTCGAAGGCTCGAATGGCTTCCTGCAAATTGCGTTGCCGCCGAGCGGTTGCTTGCGCATCCGGCAGCGCACTGAATGCGAAAGGCCTGCCCCCCGGGTCAAAGGAACCACTCAATTCTTCGCCCACGCTCATTTGGAACCGGAACTCGCTGGCTTTCGTCGGAACTAAAATGCCCGTGTCGCCGCTCATCACCCCATCGATCTCGCTCTTCGCCTTCTGAAATAGAGGTTCGTCCACCGCCCCCCGCAGGACGTCCAGAACCGGCCTGCGGCCAAATATTCTCTGCACCCTGAGTTTCAGCTCGACTTCATCGCGTGGATTTCCATAAGACTGATAATGCCCGTCCACCAGCCAGAACGCTGACTGCATGCGGGGTGGTGGATTTGTGTCACTCCCATCGGTAAGGCTGGCCAGGTCGAGGTGCACTTGCTGCAGCAAAGCCGTTACATATTCCCGCTCCAAAAGTGTCGTGCCCGAGCCGCTGTAAGCCGCCGTTAAATGGGCTCGCAACTGCCTTGGTAAATCAGGTTGACGGCTGTCGGTGCCCACGTCCTCGAATGTGCCAATTGCCAGATACACTCGTGTCCCTGCATTCGAAGCCTCGCCGCGACATCGCCGCACGAAGGCGGCCACGTTCTCCGCAAGATCGATCCCTGCTTCTTTGAACGGAATCACGCCGACGTCGCGCATGATGCCCGTCCGGGCATCCACAATGCGGACCACCACAGCGTTGCTGTTCCCGGCCGAGGCGACGCTGCCCAGCAGAAACCAATCAGCCCGCAACAGTTTGCCAACTCGAACCGCGTCACGCGCTCGAACCAGTCCGGATAGGTTCAGTTCCAGTTCGCGCAGCACGGCATTGAGGGACTGCCGTTCCACCAATTGCAAGCCCTTGGCCGAACTCAGGCCAACTGTGATTAAATCCCCGAGTTTCCGGTTCTGCGCGTCGTCCGGAAGACCGAGGCTGCCGATTGCCAGCCGAACCTGTTGTGAGGGCTTAAGCGGGACGGGAGAGTCCACCGGCGGCAGGGGCACATTTTTTCCTGACCCGGAACTTAACGACGGACGCAAAACAACCGGAGCATTCGCAAACCAGTTGGCCAGCCAGTAAATGCACAATCCGCCAAACACCAGAACGCTGATGATTATCAGGAAGCGACGATTCATGATCATGCTCGCCGTTTCATCACCACAATTGCAGGGAATGGTTTCCGCAATTTTGGCGGACCTCAACGAATGAATCAGTCGAATTCATAGTTCCTCGCGGCCATTCACAACTTTAAACCTTTAGACCATTGCGAGAAACAAATCCTTTGAAAAACCTTCATTGCAGCTTTCCGACCTTTACGCACGTCGGAAATGGTCTTTTTCCAGCGCAAATGGCTGAGCGCCCAGAAATCAAGCAATTTGGTAGCCGAACCTGCCCTTGATACGCAAGAGGCAGAATCTTTCTCCCAACCGGCAAATGGATTTAGCCCAAAATTCTCCGGCCTTCGTCGAGGAAGATGCCTTTGAAGTTCATTTCCAGCGCCTGGGCGTTGGTGGCTTTGGCGAGGGCTTCCTTCTCGGAGACCTTGCCTTCCTTGACGAGCTGGAACAGCGCCTGGTTGAAATTCTGCATGCCGTCATCGACGCCGGTTTCGATGGCGGCGGGCAGCTTGTCGAGCCGGTTTTCCTCGAGCAGTTTCTTGACGGTGCCGGTGTTGATGAGAATTTCGACGGCGGGCGTCAGGCTGCCGGCGAGGGTGGGAACCATGCGCTGGCAAATGACGGCTTGCAACGTGCCCGCCAATTGACGGCGGATTTGCTCACGCTCGTCGGCGCGGAAGAAGTCAAGGATGCGGCCAACGGATTGCGAGGCGTTGGTGGTGTGGAGCGTGGATAGGACCAGGTGGCCGGTGTCCGCCGCGCTCATGGCGGCGGTGAAGCTGGTGGAGTCGCGCATTTCGCCGATCATGATGATGTCCGGGTCCTGGCGCAGCACGTTGCGCAGGGCGTGCTCGAAGGACAGGGTGTCCAACCCGACTTCGCGCTGTTCGATGACGCACTGGTTGTCCTCGAACACATACTCGATGGGATCTTCCATCGTGATCATGTGTTTTTTGCTGTTCGCGTTGATGTGTTCGATCATCGCCGCGAGGGTGGTGGACTTGCCGCAACCCGTGGAACCGGCGATCAGCACGATGCCGCGCTGTGATTCCGCGATGCGCTTGATGGTGTCGGGCAGGCCGAGTTCCTGAAAGCTCGGCACGTTGGTCTTGACGAAGCGCATGGCGAGGCAGAACTGGCCGCGCTGCTGAAAAAGGTTCGTGCGAAATCTTCCCGTGCCCGGCTCGAGATAGGAAAAGTCAACTTCTCGTTCTTCATCCAGCCGCTTTTGCAGGTGGTGCGGCGTGATGTTCTTGACGACGAGGTTCAGCCATTCTTCGGTGGGAATCGGACACTCGATGGCAATCAACTGGCGGTTGATGCGGAAGACCACGGGCGTGCCGACTTTGATGTGCACATCCGAAGCGCCCCCGTCAACGGCCAGCTTCAGGATGCGGTGAAACAGTTCCATGCGCGTGTTTTAGCAGATCAAAGAGAGTGAGGCCAACTTGAAATTTGGAGAACCCAAGGCGTCAACTTCCGCGGGACGCAAAGAGCCTCAGCGGTTCGGAGTCCCGGCTTCAGCCGGTGGGGCCATCGCATTGGGAAGCAGGTTGAAAGTTCTCGAAGTTATCGTGTCTGAGTATGTCCCGCCGCCTAAAGGCGGGACTCCATGCGACCCGAGAAGAGCGCTCGGGCGCTGACGCGATCAGGAATACGCGAGCAGGTTTAGTCGCGCCTGTGACTGCTTGGAAAGACTGGTGAAGACCATGGAGACGGTGTAACCCGTGTGGCGATTGCCATTGCAGGCGACCACGACGCCCGTGCAATGAACCCGGCCGGAATCGCGGGTCGATTGCAAAGTCACTGTCATTTCCGTCCAGGCGGCAATTGGGGAAGCTGAACGAAATTCCACTCCGTTTTTACGGACGCGCACCTCGTTGGGTGCCAGGGACAAGCGGGTCTCGCGTGCTTCTACGGTTAACTGTTGAAACTCAGCCGACCCATCAACTTTTCTCGCGCTCATAGTAGTAATTAACCCTACCACGATTCCCGCCGACGTCAACAAGGAGATTTTGGAAATCAACGAATGTTTTGGCCCCCTCCTGGCTGGGAATCTGCCTGTCTTTAGGCTGCTCCCGTCTTAAAATCCAGGAAGCCAGGAGCTTACTTGCCTTCGGATGCCGCTGCCTCGATTCGGTAAAGGTGGGTTCGGGTTCTGAGAAAGAGTGCCTTGCCCGAAACCGCCGGGGAAGCCATGAAGCCGCCAGCCAAGGTGTTCGTGGCCAGCACGTTGTAAGTGCGGCCGGGTTGGATAATGGTCGTCGTCCCCTGTTGATTGAAAAAATACAAATGGCCATCCGCATAGATGGGAGACGAAGCACACTTGCCGCCGATCCGGTCCGTCCAAACGACCTTGCCGGTTGCCGCTTCGAGACACGTGAGAAAGCTTTCGTCTGATGCCGTGTAAATCAAGCCGTCCACGAGGATGGGCGAGGCGTATTTGCCTACATGTGTCTGGAGCTTCCAAGCCAGGTGCGTGTCCGTGACGTCGCCTTGTCCGCCAACCTTAACGGCCCAGAGTTCGGTCTTCATCAGGCCGGTGACAAAGAAGGCCAGGCCCTGATCGTAAAGCGGGCGGGGAGCCACGGACCAATCGTTGTAATGAACCTTCCAGAGTTCGTGCCCGGTTTGCGGATCGTAGCCGTAGGCCGCCTTCGCACCCGCACTAAGCAGCAACGGCTGGCCGTTGGCGGTTACGACCAATGGAGTGCTGTGCGCCTTCCGCAAATCTCCGTCTTTCGCCATTTGCCCCGGCACATCCGCATCGTTCCACGCGACCGAGCGGTCGGTTTTCCAGACGGTCTGGCCGGTCTGTTTGTCGAGCGCGACATGATATTGCAGGTCCGCTCCGTCCATCGTCAGGATCACGAGGTTCTTGAACGACACCAGGGACGAGGACGGCCCGCGATAATGCCGGCAAGGCAAATCGTCGCGTTTCCAAAGCGTCTTGCGCGTGCTGGTGTCCAGGCAAGCCGTTCCAAAACTGCCGAAGTGAACGTACACCCGGCCCGGCTCGATGACCGGCGAAGGCGTGGCGTAACAGTTCATCGACGCGCCATTGCCCAACGACTCCGGGTTGTCGGCGTGAAACACCTTCTCATTGAAAAGGATTTTCCCGCTCTCGGCATCGACACAAACGGCGAAGAAATCATGCCCGTCCACCGTGGCGGTGGTGAGCCAGACCTGGCCGTCCATCACCACGGGCGTGGACCAGCCTCGATACGGAATTTCCGTTTTCCATTTGACGTTGTTGGTTTCGCTCCAGTGCAACGGCAGGCCGGCCACGCCGGCATCCGCATGCCCGTCACCCGTGGGACCGCGGAATTCCGGCCAATCACCCAGCGCAGCACCGGCAGCGAGCATGAGTATCAAGATCAATCCGGAACGCAGGATGCGCCGAGGGGAAAACGGATGCATGCCGAAAGGTGGCAGGACTGCCAACCCAAGTCAATCAGTGATCCAAAAGCAAGCTCTGCGGGGCACATCGTGAAACAACCACCTTGTCGAAGCAGGTCGGGGCGGGGACGGCTCGTCCCCCGCACACTTCCGAGCCTGAAATGAAACGGGGACGAGCCGTCCCCGCTCCGGTAGTGGTTGTTCCGGGGTGCGCCCACTCCGCGGTGGAAGAAGAAGTGGGGACGAGGATGTCTCGCCCGATCAGCGACCGGCGAGCCATAGCCGCATTTTGGCTTCCAAGCTCAAGGAAAAAAACTCTTGTATCGTGGAGGCCAAAGGGGTAGGAAAAAGCCATGTCAAAATCCAACTCTCGCCAGACTTTTGGCTCCCTAAATCGTCGTCAGTTCATTTATTATTCAGCGTTGGCCGCCAGCAGTGTGGCCCTTACCGGCTACGCCAAGCCCAAAATCAAATCGCCCAACGAAAAACTGGATGTCGGCATCATCGGCTGCCGCGGCAAAGGCGAAGTCGATTCGGCCGGCCTCTCCAGCGAAAACATTGTCGCCCTGTGCGATGTCGATGCCGAAAGCCTCGCGGCGGCGGCGAAAAAGTGGCCGAACGCCAAGCAGTACCGCGACTATCGGGAAATGATCGAGAAGGAAAAGGGCATCGATGCTGTGACGGTGAGCATTCCGGACCATCAACACGCCCCGGCCGCCATGCTGGCCATTCACGCGGGCAAACACGTTTATTGCCAGAAGCCGCTGACGCACACGATCAGCGAAGCCCGGGCGCTCACCCTCGCGGCCCGGAAGTACAAGGTGATGACCCAGATGGGAAATCAGGGCCATTCCGGCGACGGCATCCGCAAGGCTTGTGAAATGATTTGGTCGGGAGCAATTGGCCCCGTCCGCGAAGCGCATTGCTGGACGAACCGCCCGATTTGGCCGCAAGGGCGGACGCGCCCGTCGGGGTCTGATCCCGTGCCGGAGAATCTGGATTGGAATTTGTGGCTTGGCCCCGCGCCTGAACGTCCCTTTGTCCAGGACTGGCCCGAAGACCGCGAGAAGGCCGGGGGCAATCAGCGCCGCCGGCGCAACGGCGTTTATCACCCGTTCAACTGGCGCGGTTGGTGGGATTTCGGCTGCGGCGCCTTGGGTGACATGGGCTGCCACGTCATGGACGGAGCGAATTGGGCGCTGAAACTCGGCGCGCCTAACAAGGTGGAACTGGTTGACTCCTCGCCTTTGAATGACGACATGGCGCCTTCCTGGTCGATTATCCGCTCGAGCTTCCCGGCGCGGGGCGACATGTTCCCGGCCTGCACGCTGACTTGGTATGACGGCGGCAAGTTGCCGGAACGGCCCAAGGAAATGGAGCGGGAAAAATTCGAACAGAGCGGCACGATTTTCATCGGCGACAAAGGCAAGATGATGATCAGCGAGTACAGCGACCACCCGCGTTTGCTGCCGGAATCGAGCATGGCAGACTACAAATGGCCCGATCAGACCATTCCACGCGTCCCGGACAACGATCCCTACAAGGACTTCATTCGCGCCTGCAAAGGCGGCCCCGCCCCGTGCTCGAACTTTGACGTCGCCGGGCCATTTACGGAAATGGTGCTGCTGGGCAACCTGGTGCTCCGGCTGCGCAAAAATATTGAATGGGATTCGGAGAAAATGCGCGTGACGAACTGCCCGGAAGCGGAGCAATTGGTTCACGGCAAATATCGCAAGGGTTGGAAGGTTTAGGAAAACACCAAATACCAAGCGCCAAGGCTCAAACGGAAAGTGGCTTGGTCGTTGTAGGAGGAGCGCGGTACAGCTACCGCGCTCCTTCGCATTTTTGGCGGGCAATGCTGCTTCTGTTTGTGTGCGGTTGAGGTTGTCGTCTTCGTCCCGGTCCTGATCAGCCTAAAAAGGACGCGGCCTGTGGGAATAGAAGCTTGATACAAGTGTCTTATAGGCGGAACGCGCGCATCTGGACATTGCCCGCATGGAACGCGGCGCGCACGGAGTGACGCGCCCTACCGAGGCAGGCGCTTACTTAGGGTGCGGGCAGGGTCAAGCGTGCGCCCCAGTGAATTCCGCGATTCGCTGCGGGGTTGTCTTTCGCGGGGGTTTGGTTGATTATTGCGGAGGGTTCGCCGGCGGTTTCGTCCGGCGTTTCGCAGCGGCGGCACTGCCGCAACAGCCGCTTTGCCCAACACGTATGTTGTCGTAATCATGGAAACAAAAGAATTGAACGGTCCCGTGTCAGATCGCCGTAGCTTTTTCAAGAAGGCGGCGGCCGTGGTGATCGGCGGCATCGCCGGGCTCGTGCCTGCACTGGCCGGGTTGATGGTGTGGCTCGACCCGCTGCGCCACAAAGCCGCAGCCGGCAGCGCGGTAAAGGTCACGACGCTCGATGCGCTGCCTGCGGATGGAATCCCGCGCAAGTTTCCCGTGCTGGCGGACCGCACGGATGCCTGGAACAAATATCTCCATGTGCCGGTGGGCGCGGTCTATTTGCGCCGCACGACTGGTGACAAGGTTGAGGCATTGAACGTGGTTTGCCCGCATGCGGGATGTTTCGTCGATTTCCGCGGTGACAGCGGGCAGTTTCATTGTCCGTGCCACAACAGCACGTTCGCGCTGGACGGGGGGATCGCCAACCCGTCGAGTCCCGCGCCGCGCGGGTTGGACAGCCTGCAGGCGGAAGTGCGGAACGGCGAGGTTTGGGTGGCGTTCCAGAATTTCAAGGCCGGCCAAAAAGAAAAGGTGCCGACGGCATGAAGGGCGTGTTTGATTGGCTCGACAATCGCGCCGGGGTGCGGAAGCTGGCCAAAGAGGCGCTCTACGAAAATGTGCCGGGCGGCGCGCGCTGGCGTTACGTGTGGGGCAGCACGCTGACGTTTGCCATCGGCGTGCAGTTCATCACCGGGATTTTCCTTTGGATGGGTTACAGCCCCAGCGCGCAGACGGCCTGGGAAAGCGTGAACTACATTCAGAGCGAAATGTCCGGCGGCTGGCTGCTGCGGGGCATTCATCATTACACGGCGCAGGTCATGACCGTGCTGCTGGTGCTGCACTTGATGCAGGTGGTGATTGACGGCGCGTACAAAGCGCCGCGCGAGGTCAACTTTTGGTTTGGCCTGCTCCTGTTGCAACTGGTGCTGGCGCTTTCGCTCACCGGGTACCTGCTGCCGTGGGACCAGAAGGGATTTTGGGCCACGAAAGTCGCCACCAACATCATGGCCATTGCGCCGGTGGCCGGACCAGCTTTGCAAAGGATTGTCATCGGCGGAAGCGATTACGGACATCACACGCTGACGCGGTTTTTTGCGCTGCACGCCGGTGTTCTGCCCGGGGCGTTGATCGCCTTGATCGTTGGGCATGTCTATCTGTTCCGTTTGCACGGGTTGAAGGCCAGGGAGCCGAAACGCAAGCCGGATGCCACGTTTTGGCCCGACCAGGTGTTGATGGATGCCGTGGCGTGCCTGGCGGTGATGGCCGCGGTGTTGTTTCTCATCGTGCGGCATCGGATTTTTTCCCCCACCGGGCAGCTTGGGGCCGAGTTGGGCGCGCCGGCTGATCCTTCCGAACCGTATTCCGCCGCCCGCCCGGACTGGTATTTTCTTTTCCTGTTTCAATTCCTGAAATATTTCCCGGGCCATACCGAAATCTGGGGGGCGATTTTTATTCCGTCGCTTTTGCTGGCCGTGGTGTTTCTCATGCCGATCCTGGGCCGATGGAAACTGGGACATCGTTTTAACCTGGGGTTGCTGGGCGCAGTGCTGGCGGGCGCCGGGTTGCTGACGTTTCTCGCGCTGGCGGAGGACCGGCACAATTCCGATTACCAGTTTGCGGCAAAGAACGCGGAGCGCGAAGCCGAACGCGCCAAGGCGCTGGCGAATTCGCCCGCGGGCGTTCCGGCGGGCGGCGCGGTGGCCTTGCTGCGCGCGGACCCGTTCACACAGGGTCCAAAACTCTTTGCGGAACACTGCGCCAGTTGCCATCGTTTCGACGGGCATGATGGAACCGGGAGGCCCGTCAAGGACCCACCAGTGGCTTCGGATTTGAAGGGATTTGGTTCCCGCGCCTGGCTGACCGGATTGCTGGATCCGGAACGAATCAGCACCACCAATTATTTTGGCGGCACAAAATTCAAGGACAGCAAGATGTCCAAGTTCGTGAAAAAAGACGTGGCGGGGTACACGCCGGAGCAGAAGGAGCAGTTGAAAAAGGTGATCGCGGCGGTTTCAGGCGAGGCGAAGCTGAAGGCGCAACAAGCGGACGATTTGCGCGACCAACCGCTCATCACCGAAGGCTGCGATCTGCTCAAGAACGCGATGAAATGCACGGATTGCCATCAGTTCCATGCCAGGGATGAGGAAGCAACCGCGCCGGACTTGACCGGCTGGGGTTCGCGCGACTGGCTCGTGAAGTTTCTCAATAATCCGGCCCACCCGGACTTTTACGGCGCGCGGAACGACCGCATGCCGGCGTTCGGTGAGAAGCAGATTTTGGATGCGATGCAAATCGGCTTGCTGGCGGATTGGCTGCGGGGCGATTGGTACGAAGCGGAGGAGGCCGCAAACACCAAAAGCCAAACACCAAGCCCCAGATAAACACCAAGCACCAAGCTCCAGATGAGAGTCTATCTCGGTAGGGCGCGTCACTCCGTGCGCGCCGACGACGGGCAGAGGACTGCCCGCCCTACCGAGATAGGTTCTAAGCGCCAACATCCAAACACCAGGAATGCGGATGTTGTCTTGGAGCTTGGTGTTTGATGCTTATCTGGAGCTTGGTGCTTGGTGTTTATCTGGTGCTTGGTGTTTGCGGCCTTAGCCACTTCGCTTGCTAGCACAGCGGTTTTGCTCCAAATTGTTCCATGCTTGAAACACAGTTCATTCCGGCGAGCGAGAAAAAATCCCGGCGTTTGATGGTGGTGCTGCACGGACTGGGCGACAGCGCGGCGGGTTATCAATGGATGCCGCCGTCGCTGAATCTTCCGTGGATGAATTATTTGCTGGTGAATGCGCCCGATTCCTATTACGGCGGATATTCGTGGTATGATTTCGCCGGTGACATGGGGCCCGGCATCCGCCGCAGCCGCAACCTGCTGTTCGATCTGCTCGATGAGCAGCGCAAACAGGGCTTCCCTACGCAACAGACGGTGGTGTTCGGATTCTCGCAAGGGTGTTTGATGACCCTCGAGGTGGGTTGTCGCTATCCCCATTTATTCGCGGGGCTGGTGGGCGTCAGCGGGTATGTGCACGAGCCGGATTTGTTGATGACCGGGCTTTCGCCCCTCGCCCGGCAGCAACGTTTTCTGGTAACGCACGGTTATCAGGATCCGATCGTTCCGTTTGCGGTAACGCGCGAGCAGATCAACCTGCTCAAAGCCGCGGGCCTGAACATTTCCTGGCACGAGTTTGTCAAGGCCCACACCATCGCCGGCGAGCCCGAGTTGGATCTCATCCGCGATTTTATCACGGCGGGGTATGCCCGGGAAGGCGCGGGCGGGCGGGCAAACAAGTAAGCACGGAAGGCGGACATTCCCGCAGGGACGCCGCTGGGCTTCGGTGGGGCACGCAACTCCTTCTCCTCCGACACGAGGCGCATCGTCACGCAGAGCAGGAGCCCGGCGTTCCCTTTTTGATGGCTGGGCGTTGCGGTTAATGTGGATACTTCTGTTGACAAGCTTACAATTCTGTGAGAGGTTGCGGTCAGAGTCGCTGATGAGCGCCCGGATGATTGTATTGCATCGCGGGCTCTGACGAATTTTGCCCGCGCTCCACGGGGAGCGGGGCGGTTCTTTGACAATCAAAGAGTCTGGATGAAGGGTGGAAATTAAGCCTGAAGGCCAGGGAAACAAGGTAAATTAAACCAAATTAAAGTAAATTAAACCTCTTTTTAAACCGGACCGAATCCAGGACCGGCCCCCAAAGAGCGGAAGTCCGCCGCCTTAAGTTCAAAGTTGAAGGCTCCGGTCACGGCCCAGTGTGAAAAGTTGGCCCCCCTGCCCTTGCCACGCCAGCAGGGCGAGAAGCCTGAAACAGCCCCGAACATGAAGCAGGACGAAGGCGTCCCCGCGCCTGTGTTGGCGGGACCGGCTGCGCCCGGAACCGGGTTTGGGTGCGTTCCTGGTTTCCTTTTTTGCAGCCAAGTGTATAAAAGGCGCATGAAATACCCGTTCACTCCAGCCCGATGCCTCCTGACCAGTGCTGTTCTCATGGCCTTGTTCGCTTCCGGGGTGCTGGCTGCCGATTCCGCATCGCCGAAGAAGCCGGTTTTGCTTTACAGCCGTTACTTCAATGCGCCGGGTGAAATGCGGTACCTGCCGGACGGCACTTACAAGGACATACTGACGCGCCTGCGTTCGGAGTTCGAAGTGCGCGTTCATCGGGAACCGCTGAACGATCGGACGCTGGCTGGCGTGAACGTCGTGCTCATCGCCAATCCGAGCGACAAACCCGTGGGCACAAACCCGCCGCCGTCGCACGTGTCGCCGACGGACATCGAGGTTCTTACGCGGTTCGTCCAGAATGGCGGCGGGTTGATCGTCATGGGCAACCAGGAGAATCATAATTTGGAAATCGAAGACATGAACCGGCTCCTGCTGCGTTTTGGCCTGCAGTTCACGAATCTGTACACGGACGTGAAGAAACTGACGCTGCCGGCGGAGACGCCAATCATCGGTGGATTGCGATGGGGTTATTACACGGGTAATCTTGTGCTCATCACATCCGGCCATTCCGCGCATCCCCGGCCACTGGTGGTGAACGATCTCGCCCAGAAGCCCCTCAACGGAACCCGCGACACGCCCGGAGCGCTGCTGGCCATCGCCGAGCCGGGAGGCGGGCACGTGGCCGTGGTCACGGACGCCGGCTGGATCAGCAACGACGCGTTGAGCGAGAAAGGCATTGGCGGCGTGGCGGTGAAGGGCCAGGACAACTGGGAGATCTTCCGCCGGCTGGCGCATTGGACGGCACAGGGCAGCCGACCATGAAGGAACGGAGCAAGGTCACTTCGTCAATTGCCTCATGCCACCGGTAACACCTTCGCCATTTGAAGACGAGGGGTTCTCGGCAGTATTGGCCCCTTGCATTCCTGGGATGCGCGGAGCCCATTTGAGCCACTTTTCATCCGGCTTGTCGTAAAGTATGAACGCGTTGCCGGGCGCAGCCCGCGGCCCCGGAGGGTCGGGCGTGGCGAAGGCAATGCCGCCAACCAGGAGGGATTTCGCGGACTCAGCGCTGAGGTTGATGCTGAACAGTTTCAAGCTCACGTTGATGCCGCCGGCATTCCAAAATCTGGTGTCCGTCCGAACGAGCGGAGCGAAACGGTTCTCGATCAGGACGTGGACATTTATCGCCGTGGCATCCTCGTTCAACTCGATGTATCGCACCTTGCCAACTTCCATCCCGCGATAGTAGACGGGTGAGCCCTGGTTTAATGACTGTTTGTCCGACGTGATCACGACCAGTTCAAGGCTTCCTTCTTCAGATTTGAGAATGGGCGCGCGCTCGGCGCCGACGAAACGAGCCTGTTCCCTGCCCTGGCCCGGTTCAACCTGGATGTACGATCCGGAGATGATGGTATCGAGCCCGGCAATTCCCGCTGCGCCGACTTGCGGACGCACCACCCAGAAGATGGAGCCTTCGCGCGCGAGCGTTTTCGCCGAGCGGTCGAGTCGCGCCTTGACCTCGACTTGGCGCGCATCCGAAGTCAGTTGCACCTCCTTGACCCCGCCCACGCGAACCCCGCGATACCTGAGCGCGGTCTGGCCAGCCTGGACGCCGTCGCCACTGGGGAAAAGAATGGTAATCAGCGGACCGGCGCGCCGAACACGATCAAACACGAGCCAGCCGGCGACTATCGCCGCCGCCACGGGCACAACCCAAACCAGGGAGAACCAGTGGCGTTTTTCAATCCGCGCTCTCGCCAAATCCGGCGGGACGGGAGCGTCCTTCCCTTCCTGGGTCATGGGTCCTCCTCATTCCAGATCTGTTGCGGATCAAAACTCGAGGAGGCCATGATGGTCAGCACCACCACACCTGTAAACGCAACAATTCCCGGTCCGGGCAGCACCGTGGCAAATCTCCCGAAGCGGACCAGCGCCACCGAGATGGCCAGGAGGAATACGTCGAGCATCGCCCATGGACCCAGCACGGAAATGGTCTTGAAAACCCAAGTACGCTCCTTTTGCCGCCGGTTCCCGCTCCCAACCACCAGCCAGAACAATCCCAATAATTTCAGAAACGGCACCAGGATGCTGGCCATAAAAACGATCGCGGCGACGAACCATGAGCCATCCTGGTATAACCGCACGACTCCCTGCCAAACAGTGTTTTCGGAATGCCGCCCCATGTAGTCCATGATCATTACCGGATAGAGATTAGCTGGAAGATAGAGAAACAACGCCGCGAGCGAGAACGCCGCAGTGCGCCTGCGGCTGTTTGGGTCGCCGCACAGCAACACGCTTCCGCACCGGGCGCACCGGGCCAGCTGCCCGGACGGCACGTCCCCTATTTGCTGCACCAAACCGCAAGTGGGGCAGCCGATCAGTCCGCGAATGACGCCCATAGACCCGTGACTGGCGTAGAATACACCAAATGAATCTTCTTCAGGCCGGCTCGCGTGCCAAGGGGGTGAGTACCGTAAGCTTTGCGGAAGTGAGGCTTGGAACCTATCCCGGTAGGGCGGGCAGTCCTCTGCCCGTCGGCGCGCACAGAGTGACGCGCCCTACCGAGATAGGCTCTTATCAATTAAGCCGGACTGAAGCGACTGAACTAAAGAGACATTTGCGGCGGGGACGGGCAGGCTGCGCCGGTTGTTGCGTCAACTTCGGCTTCGCGGGCCGATTATCGGTTAAGCGCGGTTTGCACCGCTGTAATCAATTCGTCCAGCGGAGCACCCTTGCGGAGGTATTGATGCGCCCCGAGCGCGAGCACTTTCTTGATGTCGGCGTCGTCATGCGGCGTGCCGGTGTACACAATGATTGGGGTGTCAGGATTGTTTTGCTTGAGAAAGGTCATGAGTTTGAAGCCATCCTCGCCCCCAAGATTCGCGTCGAGAATGATGAGGCTCAGCGGGTACGTGTCGGCCGCATGCAGGGCCACGTCCACGTTCTCCGCGGTAACGACATCGTATCCGTGGTGCCGCAAAAGGTTCGACACCATGAAACACATCTCCAGTTCGTCATCCACGAACAATATTTTTCCGTCCATCGACCACAAGTAGAGACCCAATTCGGGAAAAAAGGCAAGCTCTTAAGCCGCCTCGCCAACGCGTTGCGCGCAATACGCCCTTGGGCGTAAAGGCGGGAAAACGAATGCGGTCGCGCGCATTCCGACTTGTTATTCGGATAAATTTGCCTCTGTGGGCGAGCTTGGGACATGGTTTCGCTTGGAACCTATCCCGGTTAGGGCGGGCAGTCCTCTGCCCGTCGTCGGCGCGCACGGAGTGACGCGCCTTACCGAGATAGGCTCTTAAGCAAGGAGTCCCGACCTGACGTTTGCCCATTCTGGTTGAACGGCTTGCGCGGAAAATGAGGTGGTCCCATGTGATTTTTAGAAGGCGCAGGCCACGGCACCAATTCTGCTCACTTTTTCGCCACGGTTTTGAATCATTCGCTGACCATCATGAAAAAAATATTGCCGATTTTTAATGGAGTGCTCTTGCTTGGCTTGTTCGCCGGGGCTGATTCTGCGTTCGCTCAAGGCACCCAATTCACGTATCAAGGCCGCCTGAATAATAATGGCAGCCCGGCCAACGGCAGTTATGACCTGGTCTTTGGGGTCTTTGGCTCGAGCAATGGCGTTGGACAGGTCGGCAACACGGTCACGAACTTGAACACGGGCGTGAGCAACGGATTGTTCACCGTGACGCTCGATTTCGGTCCCGGCATTTTCACCGGGGCCAACCTCTGGCTGGGCATTGGCGTGCGCACGAACGGGGGCGCTAACTATGCGGCGCTCAGCCCGTTGCAGGCGCTTACGCCGACGCCGTATGCGATCTTCGCGGGAGCGGCGAGCAACCTGGTGGGCACGGTTTCCGCCGCGCAAGTGAGCGGGCCTTTGCCCGCCGCGCAGTTGACCGGCACCGACAGCAATCCGGTCACGTTCAATAACGGCGGCAACACTTTTGACGGCACGTTCTACGGCAACTTTTTTGGCGCCAGCTTCATCGGAGGCAATTTTACGGGCGCATTCATCGGCAACGGCAGCGGTTTGGCCGGCGTCAACGCGGCCAATTCGGCGACGTTGAATGGATTGTCTTCGTCCAACTTCTGGCAGACCACCGGCAACAGCAATACGGCTCCGGGTGTCAATTTTCTAGGCACGACGGACACCAGTGCGCTGGAATTGCGCGTCGGCGCCCGTCGCGCGTTGAGAATAGAGCCCGATCCGGCCGGGATTGCCGCGCCTAATTTAATCGGCGGCTATCCCAGCAACGCCGTGGTCCAGCCCAACTCTGCCGGCGATACTATAGCCGGGGGCGGTTATAGCGGTGGTTACAACATGGTGCTTTCCAATACGAGCGGCGCATTCATCGGCGGTGGTTCCGGCAATTGGGTGGGGCCCAGCGTGTTCGATTCGGTGATTGCCGCCGGCAAGTACAATTCGGTGCAATCTTCCGAAGCAGGCATTAGCAGCGGTTACGGGAACTGGATCCAAGCCAACTCCGACAACTCAGTCATCGGCGGGGGTGATTATAACACGATTGAGAACGGGGCCTACGGCTCCGTCATTGGCGGCGGATATAACAACCTCATTCACACCAATGCTGACCATGGCACCATTGCGGGGGGTTGGCAGAATGTGATCCAACCTTACGCCTGGGAATCGGCCATTAGCGGTGGCGAGCTGAACGTCATCGGAACGAATGCCCAATGGTCCGACATCGGCGGAGGTGAATACAATAACATCGCCAGCACCATGTCCGTTATCGGAGGTGGTTATGGCAACTCGATCACCAACAGTTACTCCGTCATCGTGGGCGGCATCGGCAACGTCGCCGGCGGTTTCCTGTCCACGGTGGGCGGTGGACAGGGGAACACGGCCAGTGCCAACAACAGCACCACCCTCGGCGGTTTATTTAATACGAACACTGGTGTTCTGGCATTCCTGGGCGCGGGCGCGGGCAACACGATCCAGCCGGGCAGCTATGGGGCGTTCCTGGGCGGCGGACAGAACAACACCAATGGTTCCGTCCTGGCGTTCCTGGGCGGCGGCAACAATAACTCCATTCAAGCTTTCGCCGGGCAGTCCTTCATTGGCGGCGGTTCCCAGAACCTGATCCAAACCAATGCCTCGTCCACCTTCATTGGCGGCGGCGGAAACAACACGGTGCAGAGTAATGCCTACAATTCGGCCATCGGTGGCGGTTCGGTGAATACGATTATGACCAATGCTCCCTATAGCGCCATTGGCGGCGGATACGGCAACTCCATTTTCCCGAATGCCGCGGCCGGGACGATCGCCGGGGGTTTTGAAAATGTCGTAGCGGGTGCGGGCGCGTTCATCGGAGGTGGCGGCGTTATGGCGGCCTCAAACGGCATAGTCACCTCGTACTACGGCAACTATGCCCCCGGCCTTAGTTCCGTGGTGCCCGGCGGGGCTGGCAACGCTGCGTTTGGAGCCTACAGCTTCGCGGCTGGACACCTTGCCAACGCCTTTTACGACGGCTCATTTGTCTGGGCCGACCTGCAAACCAACAGTTTTTTTTGCACCGGCAGCAATCAATTTGCCGTGCGTGCCTCGGGCGGCGTCATTTTGGCGACGTCGGGTGCGGGACTGACCGTGGATGGGCAGACGGTCCTGGCCGGCAGCATCGTGGGCGGACAATATAACTTCCCGAACACGGTCAACTTTACCAGCGCCGGAAACACCTTCGATGGCAACGGCAGCGGCTTGGTAAATGTCAACGCAGCCAAATTGAATGGCTTGTCGGCGGGAAATTTCTGGCAGACCGGCGGCAACACCGGCACCACGGCGGGAGTCAATTTTCTCGGCACGACGGACGATCAGCCTTTGGAATTGCGGGTCAATGCGGGCCGGGCCTTGCGTTTGGAGCCGAACCTCAGTGGCGCGCCCAATGTGATCGGGGGAGCGGGCGTCAATTTTGTGGCGCCGGGAACAGTTGGCGCAACCATTGCCGGCGGCGGCGCACTCAACTACTCCGGTTTCAGTTATACGAACAGCGCGGCGGGAAATTTCGGTTTCATTGGCGGCGGCTTGCAGAATACCGTGCTGGCTGGCTCAACCGGCGGGGTAATCGGCGGCGGTCAACTCAATACAAGTGGCGGGCAATTTTCGACCGTGCCCGGCGGCAACGCCAACGCAGCGCTGGGAAATGACAGTTTTGCCGCCGGCAACCGGGCGAAGGCCAATCACACTGGCGCATTCGTCTGGGCGGATTCGCAGAACGCGGACTTTGCATCCACGACCAACGACCAGTTCAGCGTGCGCGCCCAGGGTGGCGTGCGGTTGAATCCCGGGACGAATAACATCGAGATCGCCAGTGGCGGCATCAAGGTGACCGGCGCGGGCATCGGCACGAGCACGACCGCCTTCATCCAAACGACGACAGTCGCGAATCTCTCGGGTGATTTGACCTACATCAACAATTCCCTCTGCAACGGCGATCCCAACGCCATGTTGATCGTCACCCATTGTTTCAACCCGGGCGGCAGCGGGATCGCGAGCTTCAACAACCACCCGATCGGGGTTTATTACAATGGCTCACAATGGGGCATTTATAACGATGATGGCGCCATTATGGCCACAAACGTCGCCTTCAATGTTCTGGTAATCAAACGCTAATTTCGAAACCTATGGATTCTCAAACATTGGATGCCGATCTTGAGCGAGTGGATTGGCGATTGCCATTCCGCTCGGGATTGTGGTGCATGAGAACCCTCGTTGTGATTCTTGCGCTCGCGCTGCTGACTGCGAGGCTCGAGGCACAGAATTATTCAATCGATTGGTTCAAAGTCGCGGGAGGCGGCGGCGCAAGCACCAACGGACAATATTCGATCAACGGCTCCATCAGCCAGCACGACGCCGGCGGTCCAATGACAGGTGGAACGTACTCGATCACCGGCGGGTTCTGGAGTCTGCTTGCCGCAGTCCAGACACCCGGCGCGCCGTTGCTGAGCATTCGCCTCACGGGCACAAACACAGCCATCATCTCCTGGCCGGCCTCTTCGACCACGTTTACTCTCCAGCAGAACAGCAACGCGGGTGTGCCCAACTGGGGATCGGTTACCAACGCGGTCAATGTGGTCGGCGGACAGCGCCAAGTGATCGTTTCTCCCCCGGTTGGAAATCAGTTTTATCGGCTGAAGTATCCCTGATCTTTTCTCGCTAGGGATGCGAGGCCAGGTTTTGCCTGAGACTTTGGTTGTCGGGAAACAACACCGCGCCCCGCTGCCAGACTTGTTTCGCGTCATCGAGAGAGCCGGCTTTTTTGTACTGCTCGCCCAGGCGGACATAGCTGTCGGCAAATTCCGGGCGCGGCGGCATCGTTTCCTGCTGCTGGATCAAATCCGTGAACCGCTGGATGACTTCGCTACTCTTGCCCAGGGCCTCGGGCCAGTAGGACATCGAGGTGGCTTTGAAAAAACCAGCTTCCCAATTCGAGGGATCTATTTTCAACGCCGCATCGAAACTCTGGTCGGCCTTCAACCCCAGAATGGCCGGATCACGAGAATCCTGGCTGATCGGGATTTTGTAGATATACGCCTCGCCCAGGGTGGTCTGACACTCGGGTGATGTGGGATTGCTGGCGGCACGCTGTTCCAGCTCCGCAATCGCCTGGTCCAGCTTGCCCTGGGTGCGCCACAACGCCCACAGCGCTTGCTTTTGCTGGAAGCCAGCCTGCGGCGAAAGCAGCCAGTCGATTGTTTGTTTGAAAACTTCGGCCTCGTCCGGCTTCGCTTCGGTGGCCGATGGAGCGGGCTTCAGTGTTTCCGCAGTTGTCGATCGATTCCCGGCTGCGGTGGACGGGCGGGGCGCCGGGGGTTCGGGCGGCGTGGAAATAACGGTGTCCGCTAAAGGACTTTGGTCATTCGGGTTCGCAGCCGTTTGCACCGCGACGGGCACCGGCTGAGCCGTGCGCTCGCGCACCCACAATGCAATACCAACCACCAAAGCTGCGCCAACGAAGACAAGAACCAGTCGTTTCATAGATTTTGGTTTTGATTTGAAAAACACATCCTTACATGGATGACCCGCGTGACACTTGCATCGGGACGAGATTCACTTCAAGCAGCGCTTGAACCGGATTGAGCACGGCGGCCTCGTCGCGCCGCAATCCACCACATTAAAATCATCGGGCCCACCCAAAGCAGGTTGAGCCAGTACGAAAAGGGCGAGCGAGCGATGGCCACTGAAGTGTCGAGAAATGAATTCGACCGCACGAAGGCATGCGCGATTTCATTGTTAGCTTGAGCGGCCACGGCGATGCCGCCCGCCGCGAAACCATGCGCCACTGCCGCCCCGCCCGCAGCCGCATTCCAGGCAATGGCGCAACCTCCAAATGCCTCCCAGCCCAGCGCCAAACCACCCCAGGACCAAACGCCAAGACTGAACCCGCCCACCGCCAAAAGACCCACCCCACATCCTCCCCAGGACAGCAAGCCAACGGCAAAACCACCAACGCTTATCGGCGCAATTGCCGTCCCGCCAAAGGCAAACAACAAACCTACCGCGCATGGACCACCAATCGCGATCCATGCCTTGACCGGTTTTTGGCCCATGAACCCGCCACCAAGGCGAATGTGAATCAACGGCCATCCCAGCAGATTGAATTTGCTGCGATACTCCCAAGCCGGCGCACCCTGGGCCATCTTTTCCCCATCCGTTCTAAGCACGAGCAGTTTGCGACGAGCACGAACAGACCACACCGAGAGGGCGATCACCGACAGCATGTAAGCTAACGCGAGGCCGATGAGCGAACCGGCGAACAACGCCGGACGAGTTTCGGCCAGCGGTCCCACGCAGACCATGAGCAAAATGAATACGACAAAAAAACCCAGGATGCAGGCAGTCAGCCGGCGATAAAAGCCTTTGACAAACCCCCGCTGGCCGGGCGTTTGCGCGGCATCAAGCCCGAGCCGATAGCCGAAGTAATTGCCCAGAACGATCAGCAACGGTCCGAAAATCGCGCCGGCCAGTCCGGTGGCAGCAGCCACTTTGGCAGCTGAACTGCCCTTGGCTGCGGTCGCGCCGAGCGTGGCTGCATGCCCCGAAAGTGTGAGTGCCGGCAAAGCAGCAACGACGCCCAGCGTAAACGCCTTGCCAGGATTGGTCCGCTCCAGCGCGCCTTCGACGAAGGCCAGGACCTGTTCGTGCAGCAACTTGCGCCCACGCGAAAGCCTTTGTTTGACGGCGTCTTCGCTCAAGTCCAGCGCCGCAGCCACACGTTCGATGGATTGATGCTCACGATAAAAAAGGACCAGTGGTTCGCGATAAACTTCCGGGACGCGCTCGACTGAGCGCCAGAGCACCGCTTCTTCCTCGCGGCTGATCGCGCACTCGTGCGGCAGTGGCTCGCTGGCGGGAGTTTCTGCAATGAGTTCGATGGATTCGGCGGCATGGGCCGGTTCACGGCCCTGCGAACGGAGCGCGTCGCAAATCCGATGGCGGGCAATCCCGCACAACCACGAGCGAAGTTTGGCCGGCTCGCGCAGGTTGTTGAGTTGCTTCCAGGCGGTCACAAAAGTTTCCTGCGCCAGATCTTCGCTTTGGCTCAAGCTCCCAGTCGCGCTGTACGCCAGCGAACAGATCAACGATTGATAACGCGCAACGATTTCGCCGAAGGCTTCGCGGCTGCCCGAAAAGCTGTCGGCCACCAAATCGGCATCGCTTCTATCGGCACTGGTCATTGCAGTTTCGTTCATCATGTTATCATATAGGTCGTAAAAACAGCGGAAAGGTGACAGGAAATAAACACCAAATTCCAAGCGCCAAACTCCAGAGAAATTCCCAGTTCCAAATACCAAAAGCACCCACTCAGGCACAATCTCGACCTTTCTCTTGTGCGCAATGCGCGCACATGCTTCGCCGAATGTTACAAAACCTGTCTCCCTTTGTAGGGGAAATATGAGAAATACTCCTGTTAAAATTAGGCCATGGGCAAACTTGCCGATACAGACACATCCGCACCAAGCAATGATGAATCGCAGCTTCAACAAACTGCTCGCCCTTTTCGTCGCCAACCAGTATCGTCTGATGTTGCCATGACTTTGGCTATTGAAACTGGGGGTTTAACACGGCGTTTTGGACAGGTTTGCGCTGTCGATGGTTTGGACCTGCAAGTGGAGCGGGGGCGCTTCTACGGTTTTCTGGGTCCCAACGGCGCGGGCAAGTCCACCACGATCAAAATGCTCACCGGCCTGCTTGCGCCCACCAGCGGGTCGATGAACATCCTGGGCGAGGACGTCCGGAACCGCGACAAAGCGCGGGAAGTCAAGCGCCGCATCGGGGTCGTGCCCGAAAATCTGGCTTTGTTCGACAACCTGACGGCGCGCGAATATCTTACCTTCGTAGGACGCATGTATCTGTTGCCGTTGCCCACGGTGCGCGAGCGCTGCCAGGAACTGCTGTCCATGATGAGCCTGGAAAACGAGGAGAAGAAACTCACGCTGGAGTTCTCGCATGGCATGAAAAAGAAACTCGCGCTGGCTGCCGCGCTGATCCCGAACCCCGACCTCCTGTTCCTCGATGAACCGTTTGAAGGCGTGGATGCGGTCGCCTCGCGCGTGCTGCGGGACATTCTCAAACGCTGCGTGGAACGCGGGGCGACGGTCTTTCTCACGTCGCATGTGCTCGAAATCGTCGAGAAGCTCTGCACGGACGTGGGCGTGATCGCCAAGGGGAAGCTCGTTTATCAGGGGTCGATGCAGCAAGTGCGTGAGAGCGGAACGTTGGAAGAAATGTTCATCAAAGCCGTCGGCGGCGATCAGCACGAAAGCCAGAAACTAAGCTGGCTGGAGGGTTGAGAATGAAGCGAATGCTCCCCTCCCCTTCGTGCTCGTTCTCGATGGTTGCAGAGCCGCGAGCGCTTCGCCAAGGTTTATGAATTGGAGCCAACTTGCCACGGTTATCTGGCTTCGCTGGCGGTTGACCCGCAATCAGTGGTCCAAGAACCGCAGCGGCCGGGTTGCCGCGATACTCTCAATTATCGCCGTGGTGGCTGGATTGTGCATTGCGGCCGCCGTGGGAGCGGGCGGCGTGGTGGGAGGCGCGTTGGCACTTGCGGGTGCGTCGCCGCGATTGGTGTTGGTGGTGTGGGATGCGGTGGTGGTGGGATTCCTTTTCATCTGGCTGCTGGGCGTGCTGACGGAAATCCAGCGTTCGGAAAGCATCGATCTTGCCCGTCTCCTGCATCTGCCCGTGTCGCTCAAAGGGGTTTTTGCGGTGAACTATCTCGCCTCCCACCTCGCGTTCAGCCTGATCGTCTTCCTGCCCGGAATGCTCGGGCTTTGTCTCGGGTTGCTCTGGAGCAAGGGTTGGACGATGATTCTGCTCATTCCACTGGTCTTAACTTTCATCTTTATGGTGACGGCATGGACCTATTGTGTGCGCGGGTGGCTGGTATCACTCATGGTGAACCCGCGCCGCCGCCGGAACGTCATGGTAGGAATCGCCATGGCAGCGGTTCTCCTGGGGCAACTTCCCAATCTTTACTTCAATGTTTTCGCCCGACGTTCGTTCCACCCGCCACATCGCGCCGGAAGCCCGCCCGAACCGTTTACCCCGCGGCGCACCGGACTCGATGCGCTTCCACCCAGCTATTTGTCCGCTCATGGGTATGTTCCTTTCTTATGGCTGCCGAACGGCGCGATGGCCTTGCAAACTGGGAATGCGTGGCCAGCCGTCTGGGGATCGCTCGGAGCATTTCTGTTGGGCGCAGCCGGGCTGGCGCGCGCCTACCGGTCCACCATCCGTTTTTATCAGGGCCAGGAAAAGGCGGTGGCGGCAAAGCCCTCCAAGTCAACTAATCCGTCGCCCGCCCGCGGCAAAAGTCTGCTCGAACGGACCGTGCCGCTGGTGTCCGAAGAAACCGGCGCTCTGGCGCTCGCCTTCTTTCGCTCCCTGAGCCGCGCTCCCGAGATCAAGATGGCGATGGTTTCCAATGTAGTCGTTCTGGTGGCTGTGGCAGTGGGCGTCTTTTCGCATGTCACCGCCGCGTCGGGCAAAGTGGCCCAACTGTTCATTGTTCCCGGGGCTGTAGCCGTCACTTTTTTTGGGCTGCTTCAGATCATATTCAATCAATTCGGATTCGAACGGGATGGTTTTCGCGCCCTCGTGTTGCTGCCGGCGAGCCGGCGTCACGTGCTGCTCGCCAAGAATCTTTCGCTCGCGCCGGTCGTCTGCTTTCTTGGATTGGCCCTGCTGGCGGGCCTTGAATTCATCGCGCGTCTGCCGCTGGTGACCATGTTGACCGGTTGCTTGCAGCTTGCCGCCATGTTCCTGGTGTTGAATATGGCGGGAAATTTCTGCTCCGTGATGGTTCCCTACCGCGTCGCCGCCGGATCAATGAAGCCTACCAAAACGTCGGCGATGACCGTACTGATGATTTTTCTCACCCACCTGCTGTTTCCGCTGCTGATGATCCCTTTTTTCCTCACACCCGCACTGGCGCTGGTCGCGGAGAATTGGATGGGCTGGTCCGCGGAACTCGTGAATGCCCTGCTCTCTTTGCTCCTGCTGACGGCGGCATTCTTCACCTACCGATGGAGTCTGGTGCAGCTGGGCAATCTGTTGGAAGATCGCGAGAAGAAGATCCTGCTGGTCGTTTCCCAGGAGGTGGAGTGAGACAAATTTCCGCGCCGCAATTTTGTAAGCACCAAAGGCGCGACTCCATACCAGCCTGGGGCAACGCCTCAGGAATTCGCCTGGTATGAGCTGGGCCTTTGGCCCGAGATACTCGCTACGCCGTTGCAATGCGCGGTTCGGGCAGCGGGATGATGAACTTGCCCTTGTAGCCGCGTCCCGCCAACTTGGGCATCAACTCATCCGCGATGTGCCATGAAAGCAGCATTGCGTATTCCGGTTGATCTTCGAACAAACGCGCTTCGTCGAGCACCGGGATGGTCGTGCCGGGAATGTATTTGCCGATCTTGTAGGAGCCTTTGATTTCCAGCACGCAATCCAGAATGCCGTCGTCCAGGCCGACGTAATTGATCAAGGTGCTGGCTCGCGAGGGCGCGCCCAGGCCGTAGATGCGCTGGCCCCTGGCCTTGATGTCCTTGAGGAGCGCGTAAAGGTTGAGCTTGCTCTGCACCACGTTTTTTCGGAACGCCTTGAGCTTCGCGTCGCTTAGCTCCCGGGCTTCCTCGGCGAGCGTGGCGGCCACGGAATCGCGCACGGGATACTTACCCTTGCGCGCGGAATAAACGCGAATGGAGCCGCCGTGCGTGGGGATGCGCTTGGTGTGGATAATTTCCAGCCCGTGCATTTCCAGCAGATACTTGAGCGCGGTCACCGAGTAGTAGCGCAGATGCTCGTGATAAATGGTATCGTATTGCAGCGTCTCCACCAGGGGCAGGAGGTAATGCGACTCCGAAATGAAGATGCCGTCCTCGGCCAGCAGTTCGCCGATGCAATCCACGATTTCGTGGATGTCCTCGATGTGGGCGAAGACATTCGTGGCGGTCACAATTTTAGCGCGCCCATGTTCGGCAACCGCCTTTTTCCCCGCGGCGCGATTGAAAAACGAAATGAGCGTGGCAATGCCGCGTTCCTGCGCGAGCTTGCCGGCGTTGGTGGGTTCGATGCCGAAGACGCGCGCGTGGGCGGTGAAATTGCTCAAAAGCGTGCCGTCGTTGGAACCAATGTCCACAACCAACTCACTCGATTTGAGCGGGTAAAGCGCGGCCACTTCGCGGGAAAGTTCGGCGAAGTTGTCGCGGAGAATTTTGGTCGTGCCGCTGGTGTAGGGATAAGTCGGCGGGAAGAGGATCGCCGGATCAACCACCAGGCCAAGCTGCACCAACTGGCAGCGGCGGCACCGCAGCACCTGGGCGGGGTAGGCAGGCTGCTCCGCTGGACGCGAGCCGATAGCCGGCATCGTGTTCACCGGCGGCAGATAGCCGATAAAAATGATGTCCTCCAGGTCGGTTGAATCACACACCTGGCATCGTTCCACAACGACGCTGCCGTTGGTTCCTGCCGCAAGTTTCTTTTGATTTTGCATGTTAAATTCGATTTATTGCTTTGACGGTTTCAAATGAAGGTTTTGGTCATACCACGGCATCGTGGCCGCGAGACCGTCCGCGAGCGAAACGCGCGGCGCAAAGCCGAGCGCGCGCAGCTTGTTGATGTTGGGACAGCGCCGCAACGTTCCACCGGCGCGCAACTCACCCGGCACCAGCGCGATTTCGCGATGGTAAAACCTCGCCACCGCCCTGGCAAGCGTCTCGATGGTGATCTCCTCGTCGTTGCCAATATGATAAATGCCCAGCGGCTCGCCTTTGCCAAGCACGCACATAACGCCATCGATCATGTCGTCAATGTAGATAAAGGCGCGCGTTTCCTTGCCGGTCCCCTGGATCGGAAACGAAAGCACACCGGACGGCTGTTTGCGGTTCAACTCGGCCAGTCGCGCGGCGAATTGCGGCACCACGTGTTCCCAACCCATGTTCGGCCCATAAACATTGTGCGGGCGAAAGATGAGCACGCGCGGAATGCGATGGCGGCCGTAATTCACCGCGAGCAATTCCGAAATGATTTTTCCGCCGCCGTAGGAATAGCGCGGATTCAACACGTCAGGCACACAGAGTGGCGCGCTTTCATCCGTGGGCACCATGGGCGGCGTTTGATAAACTTCCGAACTGGAGGCCAGGACCAATTCGGGAATCCCGTGCTCAAGACACGCATCCAGCACGTTGATCATGCCCTTGACGGCCACTTCCAGAACCAGGTCGGGCTTGGTGTAGAAAAACTCCGTGCCGTTGACGTAAGCGAGGTGGCAGATGGAGTCCATGCCCTTGGCCGCCGCCGCCACTGCCGACGGGTTGCGAATGTCCCCGCACGTTATCTCGACATCATTGGCGCATTCGCCGAGCCGGCTGTTCGAGCCGCGCGAATTATCGTCCAGGAGACGGACGCGCGCGCCCGACTTGACCAGACGCTTGACCAAGGCAGAGCCGATGAAGCCCGTGCCGCCGGTGACCAGATAGGATTTGCCTTTGAAATTCATTTTGCGTGGATTGTCGCGCCAGCGGCCGCTGGTTTCAATTTCACCGACGCGGGGCCGCGAAAGAGATAGGTGGTCGCGAAGGCGTAACGAAACCACTTGAGGTACTGCGGCACCCATTTCAGTACCTGGAAGCGGCTTTTGCCCGCCCGCCGCTCGAACCATCCAGCGGGAACCTCACCGATGCGCCAGCCCAACCGATGGCACTTCACGAGCAGTTCGATGCTGTAGGCGAAGCCAACAGTCGATTCAATCGGAATGGTGTCGAGCACGCGGCGCGAAAAAATTCTCAACCCGTTGCTGGGATCGCGCGTCGGAACCCGCGCCAGATAGTGCAGCACGAAAGCCGAACACCGCACCAGCGTGGCCTTCACCCAGGGACAGCCTTTCATGCAGCCGCCGGGGATGAAGCGGCTGGCGGCGACGATTTCACAACCGTTGCGAAATTTTTCCATCATGGCATCGATCTGCTGCGCATTGTAGTCGTCGTCCGCCGGATACATCAAGACCGCCGGCGCGGTGCTGTCCTCGAACCCGGTCAGCACAGCGCCCAGTGCGCCTCTGCCCCGGTTCTTTACGAATTGAATCGTAAAACCTTCGGTCGCATAACCACGCACCACCGGCAGCGTGTTGTCTTCTTCGCGATCATAGCAGATCAGCACCCGGAACTGGGTTTTTGCGTGCCGTTTGAACGAATCCAGCACCGGAACAATGTTCTGCCCCTCGTTGTAAACCGGGATCACAATGTCGAGTTCGGGGGCCATGGACGCAGGAGCAGTCATGATTGATCCACGCCTCCCGCAACGGTTTGCCAGCCGCCCGTCCGGTCCCCGGCGCGTGCGGCGTCGATCAGAATTTGAACCCGCAATCCGTCGCGAAGATTGGGCGAAACTTCACCGCCGGATTCCACCGCATCCAGAAACCGGCTGACAATTCGGCTTACGGGCGATATACGACCGTCCTGACCACCCGCGTCCTGCATGACTGGAATTTCGTCGAACCGCCCGCTTTTGCGCGTGGCGACACGCAGTGTGAATCCGCGCATATAATCGGAGGTCGGATTTTCCAGCACGAGGCTCCCGGCGTCGCCATAGACTTCCAGGCGATGGCCGGGGCCAAGGAAAGCGTCCGCCGCTATCGAAGCGCTGCCTGGAAACCCGGCTTCGAATTCCAGCCACAGGTCAGCCCGCGCCTCCGCTCCGCCACTCTCGCGCGGTGTCAAACGGGCTGAAAGCCGCGCAATCGGTCCGAACAACCACTCCAGGTAATAGAAGGTGTGTGAAGCGAAGTTATTGAGCGTTCCACCGCCGTTTTCCAGTTGAGTCTTCCATGAGTGAGTTTGTGCGCGGTAACTGTAGGTTTCCACACGCCAACTCAACACCACCTGCCGGATTTCACCGAGTGAACCCTCCTGCAGAATCCTTCTGGTCTGCTGCCAGGCATCCATTTCAGCAAACTCGAAATCGATCGCGTGCGCGGCCTTGCTGGCGCGTACTGCGGCCAGCAACTCGCGCGCCTGGCTGGCATCAAGCGCAAGCGGCTTTTCACAAAAGACATGCTTGCCCGCACGCGCCGCCGCCAGAGCCACCGTCGCCTGGATTCCCGGCGGCGTGGCGATGGCAACTGCGGAAATGTCCGGGGCGGCGGCCAGTTCATTCCCGTCGCGATACGCGCGTGGGATGTTCAACGCCTGCGCGACCTGTTGAGCACGGTCGAACCGGCTCGCGCAGATGCCGGCGATCATGCACCGCGCATCGGACCGAAACGCCGGCACCAGCACTTGCTGGCCGAATCCGATGCCGACAACACCGATGGAGATGGGTTTGCGCATGAAGCTGAAGATCGCAAGCGTGCCGGCTTATTTCCGATAAAAATTCCAGATGTCGTAAACCGGTTTGCCCTTCAAATCCGCGCCCGCATAAGCCGAGTGCGGTGTGCACAGCACCAGGAGATCGCTGCGTTCAACCACCTGGCTGAATGGCAACAAGTCTTCGTCGTCGTTCACCAAGGGGTCCGTGGTGAGCACTTGCCGCGCATGCACCGTGAGCAACCGCTTGAGCTTGTAGCTGAGAGAAGCCCGGGCATCGTCGCTGTTCGGCTTGAAGGCCATGCCAAGCAGGCCGACCGTCATTTCTTGCAACGGATATTTCGCGCGCAACTGCGAAATGATAAAAGCCGGCATGCCTTCGTTGACTTGCACTGCGGAGACCGCCAGATCGAACTGGTTATTGCAGTGGGCAACCAGTTGCAGCGTGTCTTTGTACAAACACGGCCCCGCGGCGAAGCCCGCGCCCGGCAGATCGCGCATGCGCGGATAATCCTGCATCAGGCCCTCGCGAATGCGCGCGTAACTCAACCCGGCGGCGGTGGACATCATGTAAAACTGGTTGGCCACGGCGAACTGGAAGTAGCGGTAGGCATTGCAAAACAGCTTGGCGAACTCCGCCTCCATCGGCTTCATGCGCACGATTTTGGTGGCCACCTTCGAGAAAAATTTCGCCGCAGATTCTTCCGCTTCCGGAGTCGTGCCGCTGATCATCTGGACGAGCGATTGGATCTCCTTGATGGCCTGCCCTTGCACGACCCGTTCGGGGCAAAACGCAACCAGGGTTTTCCGGCCGCGGTTGCGCAGATACTGGTGCAGGAAATCCGTTGCGCCCGGAAATACCGTCGAACGCAGTATAAGGGTCTGGTCGTCCGACAAGTGCGGCAGCAAGGCGTCCATGCAGTCTGTCAGCGCCCGCACGACGGGATTCTGAAACTCATCGAGCGGCGTGCCGATGGTGATGACGATGTAGGACACGCCGCGGATATGGGAAACGTCATCGGTGAACCCGAGCATGTCCTCGGCCAGCGCTTCTTTCAACAGCGGTTCGCCGCCTTCCTCGATGAACGGCATGTGGCCCTTCGCCAGCGTCTCCATCGCGCCTTTGTTGAGGTCATAAATGAGCGTGCGATAGCCCCGCTTGGCGAGCACGACGGCCAGTGGCGTGCCGATATGGCCCGCTCCACCGACCACGCAAGCGTCGAACTTCTTTCCAGTATGAGGAGTCATGGTTTTCTGCATATTGCAAATAGAACGGAGGCGTTCCGGAGTTATAAGACGAGCCGCCCCTGAAGCACAGCGGCAAACAATGCCGCGTGGTTGAGTGCGCTGTCAAAATCCTTTTCGGCGACGAGTTTGCGCACGGTGCCCGGATAAAGCACAAAATCGATTCCCGCTTCCACCCGGTGCTCCGGTTGGGACGATGGGCGGGCGTTGCCGGCGAAAAACACCCACATCCGGTTGCTGAATCGCCCGGTGTCCGGCGAAAGATGCGTCAGGAACTCGATCTTGTCGGCCACATAGCCGGTTTCTTCGAGCAGTTCCTTCCGCGCCGATTCCTCGGGCGTTTCGCCCGGATCGACATGCCCACTGGGAATTTCCAGCGTGATCCCATCCACCGCCGGCCGCAACTGCCGCACCAGCAGGAAGTTTCCTTTGGCATCCACAGCCACGACGGCCACATAGTCGTGGGCCCGGATGGAGTAATGCGGTTCGGCAAAGGACGGCGGACGCTTGGCCACGAGTTCAAACCACTTCGTGGACAAGACGACTTCCTCTGCGGCAATGTCTTGAGCCATAGGTTGTGCGCCGGCACTTCAGAGGGCACGGTGCATCCTGCAAACTTATGTCGGCTCGCGCGCGAGTGTAAAGGGCAAAAGCCCGAAAACAGGGTGCAAAGCCGGGCAGATATGAGGAAAAGAATGGGACGATTTGGACCCGCACTGAACTCGCAGCGGATTCACTAGTCGGGAGGAATTACTCCCGTGCCAAGGCCTGACTTTTCTCGATGCAGAGCCAAGCTCAGGCACAGACAGGCAATGCCGACGATCACAAAGTATTTCCAAGCGGCGACCATGCGCACGGTCCAGACGGAAAGCCGCCCGAGTTCGCGTGGTTCTTTGAAAGCAAGCCATTTGGCTTCGCTTTCAGCCCGTGCCGTGATCTTGAATTCACCAGCTGGGGCGGGGACGATTGCGTCCACCCAGCGATTTTCCGCAAGCCGGGACGGCCGGACGGCCTCTGCTTTGCCGGAAGGAGAATTGGTGATTGACATGGACACTCCAGGCTCGCCGAGGTAACCGGCGACTGGAAATTGCAGAAATGGGAAGGAACTCTTTTGCACCGGCTTGCTCTCAAATACGCTGGGTGCCTGAGAGCCGGTCCCGGCGCACGATCCCCACCAAGGTTCAACCGGCTGGTTCCTCGCGGGCGGCATGCAACCGTGCAAGGTGAAACCATGGGTAGCCGCTTCATCCGGGATGACGTTCAATGGCTTGCGGACGCAAGCCGGGAGAATTTGAAGAATGATGGGATTGCGGAGCAACTCCGCTTCGATTTGCGCGCTGTCTGGCCGCAGCCGGTAATTGCGCGGCTTGTGCAGGATCACATTGACATCGTCAGTGGCCAAGAATTCGCGGGTGGTTTTAAGCTGCATCCGCTGGAAGAATTCCCGCTCCGGAATATCGAGCCGCAAGGCGCGGTCGCAAAGCAGCCACAAACCCGCCACACAGACCAGCGCCCAACCCGCCGCCCCAACCCGCCAGAGCCACAAGCGCCCGGTTCCAAACCACAGCCGCTGGCGATACCGGGTCAGCAACAGAACCAGGCTGAAACAGCCGGTGATCATGATGAAACTCGACGTATCCATGTACCGCCAAAAAGGAAGTCCGCCGCCGGCGCCGCGCGCGTAAGCGGCAGCCATGGACTGCAACAGCACCCAGGCGCCGATTCCTAAAGTCACCTTCTCAGCGTTCAATTGCTCCTCTTTGGAGGTGAGATAAATCCACCCGAGCAACGCCAGCGGGAATAAATTAACCGCGGCATAAGGCGGCACCACAATCCACGGCCAGGCGAGATTGTTGCCCAGTGCAATCAGGAATTCCGCGGGCGAATGCGCTTGCAAGGCTTTGTGATGCGGAACGTCGGCCTTCAACAACAGCCCGGCGATTCCAATCAACCCGCAAACGGCGAACGTCGGGAGATGCTTCCGCCAGGTCCGTGGCCGTTTTAACAATTCAAGCGCCGTCAGGCCGCCAACCGCGCCGCCAGCCAAAAATCCGGAAGCTGCGGTAAACAAAACCGACACGCCCGCCAATACCCCCACCCACCATCCGACCGACCATGGCGGGTACAGGAGCATGAACCAAATCATTAGCAGGGAAAACACCAGCAGAAAATAAAACTGAGTGTACAACCCACCGCCCAGGGTGTTTTCCCAGGCGAACGGAAGCGCCAGCGCCAGCGCCAGCGGCGGCCAGATGAACGGCCAAACCTTCCGTCCCATCAACCGCGCCATGGACCAGCCCAACCCAGCCACCGTTCCGGAGTGGATGATCGCGTTGGCCGCCATTTGGAGTTGGTTGTCCCACTGTCCATTGAGCAATAACAGCGCAAGGCAATAAAGGTGGGTGAAGAAAAGCCGATGCTCATTAAGAGGATGGAACAGATCCGGCAGCGATAGATGGCCCTCGAACCAGGGAATATATGTCCAAACTGCTTCCGCGTCCCAAGCGTCCCAGAAGGGCAACGTCGTTCCCGAGCGGCCAATCAGCCAAAGTTTCGCCCCCAAACCAACCAGGAAAAGGGAGAGCACCCATCCCAAATGCTCGCGCAAGCCGCGCCAGCGGGATGGCTTTGGTTCCGTTTTTAGATCGGCGGGAGTTATGGCCGCGTTCATGCCAAGGCTCACGCGGAGGTCCCAGGGAGACACTCCACCGGCTGGCTCCGCAGCAAAGCTATGCTGGATTTACGGTATGGAGGACGGCTCAGCGAGTAAAGTGAATTTGCCAATGAATCAGACTCTGCTTCCTGTTTTGGTGCTATTGGTTTTCGACCTGCGCGTGTTCACCCGCGGAGGCATGGTAATGGGCGCTGATGATCCGCAGGCTCAGGTAGGTTTCTTTATCCTCGGGTCTTTCCGCAACCAGGCCGACAATTCCGCCACACGAGAGCATCGGCGGGCGCGGAGGGGCCACCACGAAGGTCACGAGCAGCGCCGGTTGGTCATTAACCCAAAATCCCAGCGGAAGATCGTAGCATGGCGTGCCCGGTGGCAGATTCCACGCTGGGGCTTCCGCTGGCGCAACCTCTTTTCTCAGGAGGTCAAGATTCACTTTCACGCCGAAATGCCGCACGATTGACCAAACTGAGGGTGGGTTCACGATTTTAAGAAAGACATCATCGAGGCCGGGCGTTTGCTGAACCAGTTCAAAGTAGGACTCCAGAGCCATTGACGAACCCACCAATGCGCGTTGTTCCTTTGGGCTCAATTGCAAAGCCGTTATTCCCTTCCGCCCTTCTGCAATGTCGGCTTCGGTAAACGGCGTCCCGCGGACCCGCAATTGCCCGTGCAAGTGGTTCTGCATTATTCGGTAAATCACCGCCGCCGCTTCGTCGTGGCCGATGCCAAGGAAACCCTTATCCAGAATGACGCGCTCGCTCTTATCTTCAACCCTGGCGGATTTCGTTTCGCCGCGTGATTCCACAAAGGGGCCGACCAGCCGCAGGGTCGCCGGCGCCATCCGATGCGCAAACTCCAATTTATCCCCGGCGCCGACGTACAAAATAGCCGGTGCGCGGGGAGGACGCGCCTTCTCTTCTGCCGTGGGCACGACGGCCTCGATGAGCAGGAGCCATTGTGTTTTCCGTCCGCCCTTTTCGAACAAAGTGAACAGCGCGGTGGCGGAGTCGCCAGGGTTCAGAGTGCCGGCCTCGCCAGGTGAGTCGATCCCTTCGATTGGAATTTTGCGCGTTCCTGCTTCCTTCACCAAAGCCGGGCACGGTGCAACCGGGGCCAGCTTGTTAAAATCCGGTTTCAACTCCGCGCCCGCGAGACAAAAGCTCATCGAAGCGATGCACAAAGCCAGGACTGGGATATTACGCGAACGGAACATCATAAACATTCTTGGACGCAAGCGTGGCATGAGCCTTCAACCCGCCATGGCATCGAGCGGCTCATCGGATTCTTTCTAAGACACACGCGCTCCCCTGCTGTTCAAACAAACAGAATGGCTGTAAGAGTGGTTCGCGAGCCCGTTCGGGATACTCGCTTAGTTCCTCCGCTTCGCCCAGGCTTAACCGGGCCACGCGTCACCTCAATTAACCTTTGTTTCGCGCCGTTTTCTCAGTTATTTTAAGGAATTGCAAATGGTCGGCATTGAAACCATCTCAGTCACCGAAAACGGGAATCGCGAATCACCTTCGCGAGCTGCCGCCGTCATGCCTGAGTTGCTCGCGCCGGCGGGCGATTGGGAATGCGCCCGCGCCGCTGTGGAAAATGGCGCGGATGCGATCTACTTCGGTCTCGAACGATTCAATGCCCGGATGCGCGCCCACAATTTCACCGAGGCCGATTTGCCGAAACTGATGGAGTTCCTGCATCGCCGCGGGGTCAAAGGTTACGTCACCTTCAATACGCTGGTGTTTGCCAACGAAATGGCGGAGGCGGAGCAGTACTTGCGCGCCATCATCGCCGCCGGGGTGGATGCCGCCATCGTGCAGGACATCGGCATCTGCCGGCTCATCCGTCAACTCTCGCCCGATTTCCCCATCCACGCCTCGACTCAAATGACGGTCACCAGCGCCGGTGGAGTCGCCTTTGCGCGTGAACTGGGTTGCAACCTCGTCGTTCTCGCCCGTGAATGTTCATTGAAGGAAATCGAAAAAATTCAATCGGTTCAGTTCGGCTCCGCGCTCCAAACCTCGCACTCCGCACTTCCCCTGGAGGTTTTTGTTCATGGCGCGTTGTGCGTAGCCTACTCCGGCCAATGCCTGACCAGCGAGGCGCTTGGCGGACGTTCGGCCAATCGCGGAGAGTGCGCCCAGGCTTGTCGCATGCCCTATGAACTGATCTCTGACGACAAACCGGTTCCGCTCGGAGACAAGCGTTACCTGCTCAGTCCACAGGACCTGGCGGGATTGGAAATGTTGCCCGAATTGATCCGCCTCGACCTGGCTTCGCTCAAAATCGAAGGCCGCCTTAAAACTCCGGAATATGTGGCGAACATCACCCGCATCTACCGCCAGGCGCTCGACGCGGCAACTCATCAATCTCGTAGCAGCCGACGTGAGGGGGCTCCAGCTTCTCCCCAAACGGGCGAAACCCGCTACGACCTGGAGATGGCCTTCTCGCGCGGTCTTTATACCGGCTGGTTCGGCGGCAACAACAACCAGAAACTCGTCCACGCCCGGTTCGGCAAGAAGCGTGGCGTCTATCTCGGTGAAATCCTTCGCCTCCAAGGCGAACGCATTGTCCTGAAGCTCGAGTCCCCGCTCAAGCCTGGCGACGGCATTGTTTTTGATGCCGGCCATCCGGATGAAAAAGAGGAAGGCGGCCGCGTCTATACTCTGGAAACATGCGGCAAGGAAACTTTCGTTGGGTTCGGTCGTGGCGATTTGGATTTCACTCGCATTCATGCTGGGGATCGTTTGTGGAAAACCAGCGACCCGGAACTTGACCGCCGCATCCGCCAAACTTTCGAGGGCGATCAACCACGGTTTCGACGTCCGATTTCGATCGAAGTTCACGGCCACGCCGGAACGCCGATGACCCTGATCGCTCGCGACGAATCAGGCCACGTCACCCAAGTGAATTCCGCCATGCCGCTGGTCGTCGCGGAAAAGCAGCCGTTGAGCACGGAAAAATTGCGCGAACAATTGGGCCGCCTCGGCGGCACGCCGTTCGAACTGGGTGAATTGAAAAACCAACTCACCGGGCCCGTCATGTTGCCCGTTAGTGAGTTGAACCGCCTGCGTCGCGAAACCGTGAGCGCACTGGAAACGTTGCGCGCGCAACCCAGACGCTGGACGCTGAACCCCGCGAATCATGAAGCCCCGCCTGCAGGCGGCACAACGCTCGCAAATACGACGACCGGGAGCGTAGCCAATGTGTCCGGCTTGGCGCACGCCACACCGCCTGAGAGCGGGACTCCCTACTTTCCGAGAGCAGCCGAATTGATCGTCCTCGTCCGCAACCTTCCCCAACTCGAAGCCGCCCTGAATTGCGGCGTGCAGACGCTCTACTGCGAATTTGAGGACCCGAAGAAATACCGCGAAGCCGTGTCCATGGTGCGTTGCGTAGGCGATTGCACCACGCCCAACCGCACCATCTGGGTCGCGCCGCCGCGCATTTTCAAAATGGGCGAGGAATGGATTCTAAAACAAGTGCGTTCATGCGACGCGGACGGTTACCTCGTTCGGAACTACGATCATTTCGAGTTCTTTGCCGGCTGTCGGCGCGTGGGCGATTTCTCGTTGAATGTCGCCAATCGTCTCGCCGCGGATTATTTCAAGAACCGTTTCGGCCTGGAACGAGTCACGGCATCATACGATCTGAACTTCACCCAATTGGAAGCCCTGCTTCAATCCGCGCCGCCGGAATGGTTCGAGATCACGATCCACCAACACATGCCCATGTTTCACATGGAGCATTGCGTGTTTTGCGCATTTCTTTCGAGCGGCACGGATTACACGAACTGCGGACGACCTTGCGACAAACATTCGGTGAGACTCCGCGACCGCGTCGGCGCCGAGCACCCGCTCAAGGCCGACCTCGGTTGCCGAAACACCGTCTTCAACGCGCTCGCCCAGACCGGCGCGGAATACGTGGCGCGAATGATCGCCCTCGGCGCGCGGCATTTCCGCATTGAGTTTCTCACTGAGACACCGGACCAGGTTTCCCGCACGATCGCCAAGTACCGCCAGTTGCTTCGCGGCGAAATCGACGGCGCGCAACTATGGAGAGAATTGAAACTCCTCAACCAACTTGGCGTCACGCGGGGCCAGATCGCGCATTGACGCTGATGACTTTTAGAAACTCAAATCGTAGCAGCCTACGTAAGGAGGCTCTGATTTCTCCTGCGAAAAGACTGGAGCCTCCTTATGCCGGTTGTTACGATTTGTTGAATCCGCCCAGGCACGATAATGTCACTGTGAAATGAACAGCTCGTTCCGCTTTCTCCGTTTCGCGTTGTTCTGCTGCTTGTTTCTGCCGGCAGTTCCGGCCCTCCTTCCCGCTGCCGAGATGCCTTTTGAGGAACTGCGTTCGGCGGAACAAGTTCGCCGCCTCACTGCCGAGCAAGCCGCGCGACATTACCCGGTGCGACTCCGGGGCGTGTTGACTTTCTTCGATGACAGCCAGTTTTACCGCTTTATTCAGGATGATACCGCCGGCATCTATTTCTATATGGGCGAGGGCATCAACAATCCCGGCCTCGCGGCGGGTCAGTTGGTGGAAATTGAAGGCGAAACCAACCCGGGCGAATACGCGCCCATCATCATGCCGCACCAAATTCGCATCCTGGCCCCGGGCGAATTTCCCACCGCCAAACCGGTGCCGTTCGAACAAATGGCCAGCGGGCAGGAAGACAGCCAGTTCATCGAGATTCACGGCACCGTTCGTTCGGTCCGGTTTGACGAACCCACCAAGTATTATTTGATCGATATCGCCACCGGCGGCGGGCGGCTTACCGCACTCGCCACGCAAGTGCCCGTCACTCTCAGCGACGACCTTGTGGATAGCGTCATTCGCGCTCGCGGCGTGTGCGTCACGCGCTTTAATAAACAAAGACAGTTGTTTGACCTCCGGCTCCTGGTGCCACGTCCCACGGACCTGGTGATCGAAACGCCCGCTCCAGCCGATCCTTTCGCGGTGGCCGCCGCGCCGATTGGCAGTCTCCTGCGTTTCACGCCCGAAGGCGCCTACGGACATCGCGTTAAAGTCCAGGGCACCGTGGTTTATCATCGGACTAATGAAAACACCCTCTACATTCAAGATGGGACGGAAGGGCTGCACGTCGAAACCAGGCTGCCCCGCCAATTGCTCCCGGGCGAAACCGTCGAGGTGCTCGGTTTTCCAGCGCGGGGAGAATACACGCCCATGATGCAGGATGCCGTGTTCCGAAAAATCGCGTCCGAACCGCCGCCCACCCCGGACGAAGTCACCGCTGACGAGGCGCTGAAAGGAACTCACGATGGACGCCTCGTGCGCATCCAGGCCACGGTGCTGGATCGGGCGCGGCACAGCCAGGAACAGTTTCTGGTCCTCGAAGCCGGCGGCTTCATCTTCCATGCCTACCTCGCCAGGAAGGGCCGAGGCGTTGACTTCGCATACCTGGAAAACGGGAGCAAAATCGCCGCCACCGGTGTTTGCGTGGTCGAGCCGGGCCCCGAATGGCATCCGGGCGCGGATTGGCGGGCCAAGTCCTTTCGTCTTCTGCTCCGCTCGGCGGGGGACATCGAAGTTCTCCAACGCCCGCCCTGGTGGACCCTGCAAAAAATGCTCTGGGCGGTTGGCCTGCTTGCGCTGGTGATGTTGACGGCGTTTGCGTGGGTAGCCGTTCTGCGCCGGCGCGTCCACGAACAAACCGGCATCATCCGCCAAAAACTCGCCGCCGAAGCCGCCTTGAAGGAACGCTATGAAGACCTCGTCGAAAACGCCAACGATATCGTCTTCACCCACGATCTCGATGGCCGCGTTACTTCCATCAATCGAGCTGGCGAGAAACTCCTCCAGCGCCGACGCGAGGACATCGTTTCCAAAAACCTCGTGGAACTCGTCGCGGAGGAGCAGCGCGCCGCCGCCGAACAGTGGCTTGCCCAGGTCGTCAAAGGCACCGAACCGCCCACCGCTGAATGGGACTTCCTGAATGCCGCCGGTCAGCGCATCCGGCTCGATATGAACAGCCGCGTCGTCGAATCCGGCGGCAAGCGCGTCGAAGTCGAGAGCATCGCGCGCGACGTCACCGAACGCAAACGCCTGGAACGCGAAATCCTCGAAATCAGCACCCGCGAACAGCGGCGCATCGGGCACGATCTCCACGATGGCGTCTGCCAGCATCTCGCGGGCATCGCCTATCGCACGGACATCCTCGCCGACCAACTCCAGGAAAAGGGCGTGGTCGAGTCCAGCGAAGTGGAACGGATCAGCCGCTTCCTCAATGAAGTCATCACGCAAACACGCGGCGTGGCCCGTGGTCTGTCCCCGGCGCGCCTGGCCGAAGATGGCCTCGAAGCCGCGCTGGAGGAACTCGCCGCCAATACCAGCCGCCTGTTCAACATCAAATGTCGCTTCGCCTGCGAAGAACCACTTCCTCCCATCGACGCCGGCGTCCTGCTGCACCTGTTTTACATCGCCCAGGAAGCCGTCTCCAACGCCGCCAAGCATGGCAACCCTTCGAACATCGCCATCTCCCTCGCGCGCGCCGGCGACCGCTTCGCCCTCACCGTTCAGGATGATGGCATCGGGTTCCAATTACCCGCGACGGGTTCCGCCGGCATGGGCATCCGCATCATGCGCTATCGCGCGCGCTTTATCGGGGCGAGTTTGGACTTGAAAAACCAGCCGGGCCATGGCACCCAAGTCACATGCGTGTTTTATTCCGCCTCGCGCGCTTCCGAGGAAGGGCTCGCCGATGAGCGAGGAAGCCGCCAGCCAGCCCCCGTCGCCAAATAAGCCCGCCCCTCCGCCGGCCAACTCCCCAGCGCCCGCCAAAAATCACATCTTCATCGTGGACGATCACGCGATGTTCCGCGAGGGCATGCGCCAGCTCATTGATCGCGAGCCCGACTTGACCGTGTGCGGCGACGCCGCGAACGCCACCGAAGCCCTGCAAGGCATCGCCGACACCCATCCCGACCTCGTCATCGTCGATATTTCCCTGGGCGGCGGCAGCGGCATCGATCTCATCAAAGCCATCAAGAGCCAATACGAAGACCTCCCCGTTCTCGTCGTTTCCATGCACGACGAAGCGCTCTATGCCGAACGCGCGTTGCGCGCCGGGGCCGCCGGTTACGTCATGAAACAGGAACCCTCCCGCACCGTGAAGACCGCCATTCGCAAAGTCTTTGAAGGTGGCATTCACCTCAGCGAAAAAATGACCGGCTCCGTCGTGGCCAAATTCGTACGCGGCCCCGTCAACGAACCCGGCTCGCTCCTGCAAACCCTGAGCGACCGCGAACTCGAAGTCTTCCAGCTTCTCGGCCAGGGCAAAGGCATCCGCCAAATCGCCGCCGAGATGAACCTCTCCATCCCCACCATCAACACCTTCCGCAACCGCATCCGCGAAAAGCTGCACCTCAAAACCTCCACCGAAGTCATGCTCCACGCCATCCAATGGGTCCGCGAAGAAGCCTCGCGGTAACCCCTCAGCATTTCACAACTTTGTCCAACACGTTGTCGCCCGATTGAGCCTTGGAGCTTGGGTATTTCTTGGTCACTTGGCATTGCCATCGGTCATTCCCTGCGCTCAGGTTTGTTTGCCTTGTCCACCCCGGTAGAGCGCGTCAATCCGCGCACGTCAATCTCTCACTCACTTCGGCCGCTGGAAAAAATCGGCGGGTGCAGGCTGCCCGGCCGGCACCAGGCGAATTTCGCGCAGGTCGAGCAGTGCGCCTTTCATCGGGGGTTCGGCGCGCAGTTCCACGGTTTGGCGTCCGGCTTGCAACCGAATGGCCCCGAGCTTCGCCTTTTTGTAGTCGTCCCAGGAATCGGTGGGCGAAACGCTTGCGGACAGCACCGCTGCCCCTGCTTCCAAACGAAACGTGTTGCCGGGCTGATCGGGGGACAAAGCCCAATCGAACCACACATCATAGTTCCCTTCCCGCGTTGCATTCAGCGACCAGACCGCACGGTCCGAGTCGCTGTTCCAGTAACCGAGGTTCCGGTATTCGTTTTCGAACACCAGGGTGTCGCCGAAGATTTTGCAGTTCGCGGCAAGCAGGCTCAAGGAGCCGTCCGTTTTCGGCTCGATCAACGAGGGAGCATTTCCAGGAAACACCTTGGGCGGCGAACTGGAGCCAATGAAGGCGATCAAATCGGCCACCGCCTGCGGGTTCATACTGTTCTCAAAACCGTCCGGCATGAGAGAGCGGCCGCTGCTCGTCAGTTCCTTAAGGTCATTGCGCAAAATCACCACATCGGTTCCGCCCGGCAGCCGAATCGTGATGCTATTGGCGGTTTCAGCGGCGATGATGCCGCTATATTCCTCATCATTTCTGGTGACGGCAAGATAAGCCGTGTAACGCGACTCGACGGACTGGTTGGGGTCCAGGATGGCCGTCACCAGATAACCCACCGGTTTGAACGCCACGCTGCCCAGGTCCGGTCCCACTTCGTTGCCCTCGCTCTGAAGACGGTGACAGGGGGTGCAGTTCTGGCGAAAGTATTCCGCGCCCTTCGCGATATTTCCATGAAGTTCCTTTACCTTTTCGTATCGCCTGACCACGTCCTGCCGGTCGGAGGCGGCAGCGGCGAACACTTTGGCCGCGCGCTCTCGTATGGCCGCTTGCGAATGATGGAGCAATTTTTGTTGTTGCGGTGTTCCGATTGCGCCGGGAGAAATTTTCCCCGCTTCGATCGCCATCAGCAGACCCTGCATCCATTCCTGCCGGCTTGAGAGCGTCTCCAGGATTTTCACGCGCGCTGGCGGACTGCTGCTTTTCCATGCTGCAATCATGAGGTCCGCCACCCGGTTGTCGGAGAAGCCCGCCAAAGCTGCCAGCGCCGCAGCCTGGACGGCCTGCGAGTTTCGCGGCTCCAGCAAGCCGCCCAACACCTCCAAATCCGCCCGGTGCTCGGCCGGCCCGCTGCCGAGCAGACGGATGGCCGACAATCGGTCGGATTCCGCGGCTTGCGTGTCAGCAGCCAGTTCGCGCGCCTGAACAAATAAGTCAGTCAGCCGCGGTTGGGCTTCATTCAATTCCGGGTGGCTGGTTAGAAATTCCGGCAGGGTCTGCTTGCGACGATGCAGGGCGTCCAGGAAGCCACCCAAGGCTTCAAATTGCCAGGCATCGTACCGGGTTTTGCCGGTTCGTGTGATGGCGGCAAAGCCCTTGATGAGCGCCGGTTCATCGTTCATCGCCACGGCAAAGCCGACCAGTTGCCGCAATAATTCCTTGCGGGCGGCATCATTGCCTTCCTCCAGCAGGGTGGTGATCATTTCGCCGAGATGCGTTGCCGCCGAAGACATCACGGCAATTTGCAATTGTTTGTCATCGGGATTCTTGAGCGCAATCTCGGCGAGAACGCGGCCGGCGTTTGCATCGTGCCATTCACCGAGGCTGAAGGCCAGTTGGCAGCGGACTCGGACACTCACGTCATTGGTCAGCGCCAGCGCGGCTTGGGCCAGGCTGGGGGATTTGTCCAGCAGCGGTTCGCTCAGGCGCAGGCCGTGTTCACGCACGGCGGAATGTGCGTCGCTGAATGCGGCCATGAGGATTTCAACCGTCAGGGCTTGCAGTCCGTCGAGGGTGCAAAGGGCCTGCAAGCGGGCTTTGGCATTGGGGCTGCTGCGCGCGAGTTGTTGAAGCGGAGCGACCGCCGAACGGTCGCCGGCTTCGACGAGCAGGCGTTGCGCGGTGTCGCGCTGCCAGCCATTTGGGCTTTCCATCGCGGCGACCAACCCGGCGGTGTCCAGTTGGTCGAGGCGGGGGATTTTCCGCAATGTGGCATTGGTGGGATAGATGCGATAAATGCGGCCCATGTTCGCGCCGGCGCGCAGATCGAGGCTCTGTTGCGCGTCCAACGGAATCCATTCCGGATGCTCAATGACGAGGCGGTACATATCCGCTACATAGAGCGCGCCATCCGGGCCGGTTTTTGTCATCGTCGGGCGAAACCAATTGTCACTTGAGGACAGGAATTCGTTTGTCTGCTCGTCCGGCGCGCGATGACTGGTGAAGGAAACGCCATCCGATTCCATGATTTCGCGATGGATCAAATTATGCACCGGCTCGCTTACGAAATAACTCCCGGCAAATTCCGGCCCGAAAAGTTCGTCACGATACGGCATGACGCTATTGGCCGAAGTCAGGTGATTCGCGCCCGCATCGGGATCATTGAAGCGCTGGGTCAGGTGGCTGGTGGCAAATACGCGGGTGTTGTCATCATAACGCGGCAGGATCTGTTTGGTGGCCCGAACGGCAAGGTAAGGATTCCGCGCCAGATAATTCTCAGGCGGGAAATAGTGCCACGCTGGCGAGGCGTTTTCGATGCCAAACCAGTTGCCCCAATCGTCACGATGCCGCCCATATTGCGCCTGCCCGGCCTGCGCTTCAAAAGCGCCGTCATCCGGGCGAAACCGGAAATCGCGCCCGCTGATATTGATCGTCCGGCCCGTCTTGAGCGATCGAATCGTGCCCCCGCTATTACCGTTGGCGCCATGCAGCCAGTTATCCAGCCCGTAATCGAATCCGTTGGCGCGGTGTTGCTGGTTGCCTTCGCGGAACCCGGTGAACAAGGTCACGTGCGTGTCCGCGTGGCCGTTGCCGTTCGTGTCCTCCGCGTAAAATATTTCCGGCGGATCGCAGACGATCACGCCCTTGCGCCACGGAATCAAGCCCGTGGGAAAAGGCAATCCGTCAAGGAACACAGTGGATTTGTCGTAATGCCCATCACCCTTCGTGTCCTCCAGAAAACGGACGATGCCGCCGGGTTTACCCTTGCCATCCAGTCCCAGTGGATAATCGCCCATTTCGACGACCCAAAGTTTTCCATCCGCACCCCACTCGAACGCAATCGGGCTTTTGGTTAGCGGTTCGCTGGCTGCCAAATCCACTTTGAAGCCTGGACGCGGGTGCATGGCGGCCAATGATTCCTGGGGCGATTTCGCCGACGGCAGTCCGCCAGCCATCAACTCCTTGAAAGTGCGGCGGTCCACAATGTCCGGCAGCGTGGCCGTGTCCTCGTTTTGCACCCACATCGTGTTGGCACGGAACCAGGCGCCGTTGTCTCGAGGTGGTCCGTCGCGCACAATCATGGGAATTTCGGGCGTCTGGTCTCCACGTTGCCCCGACATCACCTCGCGGCTCCAGCCTGCGCCAAAACCAAGCACAGGTTTGGGAATGAACAGGTGCAATGAATACCGTTTGGCGTTGGAAAAGATGACGTCGGCAAAACCATCACCATTGATATCCACAAAGCGCAGCCCGTTGTCCCTTCCCTCGGCATCGACGATGGTGGTTCCGACTGGGAGTGCGTAGGGCAGTTGCTTCCAGCGTTTTTCCACCGCCGACCAGGCGAACACCGCGTTTTGCGATTCATTGCCCACGATCAACTCGCAAACTCCGTCATTATCAACGTCCCGCAAACGGACGCCGCGATCATGGCCATTGCGGCTGGTGAAAATGGGCTGGCCGTTCAACTCCAGCCCTTGCAGCAAGGACGCTTCGGGCACCCATTGTTTTCCGTCGAAACGCCACGCGCCGGCGGTCGTGTCATTTCGGACCAGCATGACCGGCAGGCCATCGGGAGTGATCAGGCCGAAACGCACGCCGGCGTCAACGTGGTTGCCGCCCGCGTCCATGGCAGTGAGTTTGGTGGGAAAACCGGTTTCCAGCCACTTCTGTTCCTTGGGTTCCCAGATTCGCGTTTTTTGGACCTGCTCGTTGCCGATCACCACGTCCAAAAAGCCGTCGTTGTTCAAATCCAGGAGCCGAACGCCGTTATCCTTGCCGTTGGGAGCCCGCAACGGTTGTCCCGCCAGTAGATTGCGGTTCAGACATTCCTGTGCTTCGCGGAAGTTAAGGAACTTTACCCGCGCGCCGTATTTCGAGGCGGCATAGTCCACCAAACCCGCGAGTTCCTGGTTCCCCATCCAGCCGTGGGGATGAAAAATCATGGTGAACACGCCTTGCTTGAGCAGCGTGGCATCCAGCCCGGCTTTCCAATCTGCGACGGTGATCGGATTGGTCGCGCCGTGCAGATGAAACGCCTCCCAATCGCTTGGAACAGCGGCCGGAAACTCCCAGCAAAGCCGGTCGATCACGTACGGATAGGGGTAATTGTCAATTGTGGTCTGGAACGACGTGAATGGGAGGTATTTCGAGAATTTTTCCTGGCCATTGGCGTCTATTACCAGTTCCTTCGGCAGCGAAGGATCGTGCGCCGAGAGAATGTTCATGATCGAGGAATCGATCGTCAAAAACTGCCCGCGCGAATTGGTCTGGCAGAACAGCTCGGCGAAAAGACGCGGCCCCGGGCTGTTGATCGAGTCGCAGCAAGGCGTGCGGAACGCCACGGCGGTGTTGCCAGGGATGCGGTCGATCAATTCCACACTGCCGTGGAAGGTCTCCGCCGCTTTTTTAAAATCGCTCTTATCGAAGATGGGGCAAGGGTGGGAGAGCGTGTGGACTTCGAGCGAGAGCCCTTCCTTGAGCCAGGCTTGCAACTGCGGTTGATCCGGATCGAGCGCGTTGCACATGATGCTGACGGGCGCGCGCCCGTCGATTTGTTTAAGCCGGGCAAGGATGGGCCGAAGGAAAGTTTCATATCCGCCCGGTGACTGCATATCATCAATCGCCAGAATGACAACGGCATCGACTCCCGGCTGCCCGACCCATTGCGGCGTGGCGAGTTTGGGGAATTCCAGATTCGCATGGAAAGGGTCGGTGTCGTCGAGGTAGGCGAAGCGGTTGGCGTTGTCTGCGCCAGCGGCAGACACTACGCGAGCCATGGATGCCACGGCAACGACTGCCGCTAAGCGTCTGGCGACGAAAGAGGGTAAACCCAGAATGGCCACACGATTACTCGGACTATTTACCAGTCAGCGTAATCTTCGGCGAGGGATAAAAGTTGGTTAATCCAGGAAAGTCACGCCGGTTCCTGCCCCGCTCACCGTGCCGCCAATTGCCGGATGGCGGCCTGCCACCACGTGGCGAGCGTCTCGCCGGAACGCAGCCAGATCTGACGGTGCAACCAGGACATGGTGTCGGCGTCAGACATGACGAGAAATTTTTCCTCGGGCTTCAAAGCATCAGGACCTTGGGCCAGCAGCTTTTCACCCAATTCCCGCACCTCCGGACGCCCCGCGCCCAATTTCGCGAGCGCTTCGGCATGTTCCGGGTTGTATTTTTTCTCGCGCAGCAAGGAAACATGGATGGCGTTCACATAAGGATCGACAACAATCTCCGCCAATCCTGAATCCTTTGCCCGCTCGCCGGTTTCGCCAGCGCCGGACATGGTGGCCAGGCGAACGCGCAGGGTGTCGAGTTCCGGCGGTGGGGATAATTCCTCGGGCGTCAGAAATAATCCGAGGGCTCGGGACCGCGCGCCCAGGCTGCTGCGGCTCGTGAGAACGCTTACAGGTATCGAAAGGACCATGCCTGCGAACACCGGCACGAACCACCAAAACGTACGTGGATCGAGCCCCCAAATCACGCCACCCCAAACCAGCCCGGTCAGCGTGTGCCCCCAATGCCGGCGGAAGGCGTAGCCCCACGAAGTGCCGTCGGCGCTGCGTTTCTGCGGCCCCCAGTTCACGCCCATCCCGAGGAGGATTGTCACCACGAACCGCGAATGCCAAAGCATTTGCATGGGCGCGTGCAGCGTCGAAAAAATCGTTTCTCCCACGGTGCTGACCGCGGTTTTCGCGAGCCCGCCGAACGACCGCCGGCGTTGCCGATCAAAAGCGAGATCGATCAAAGCGAGGACCTTCGGCAAAAACAAAACGCACATGCAGATGACGAAGATCAGGAAAGCGTGCTGCGTGGGCGACAAATGAAGGTAGGGCGTGAAGCCCGGGGTCGCGATATCCGAGAGGCGCGTGTATTTCTGGAAACCCCACATCCAGTTGAAAGTGAGCAGAAACAGCAACCAGCATGGGCTGGCCAGGTAGCCAAAAATGCCTTGAAGCAGATGCAGCCGGCTCATGTCCCGCAGGCCGCGCACGAACAGCACCAGCCCATGTTGCAGATTTCCCTGGCACCAGCGCCGGTCGCGCTGCGCGTTTTCGATCAGGCCCTGGGGCGCTTCCTCATAACTGCCCTCCAGATCGTACGCAAACCAGATCTGCCAGTTCTCGCGCAACAGCAACGCGGCTTCCACGAAGTCATGGCTCAAAATCTGGCCGCCGAAGGGCTTGCGCCCCGGCAGGTGCGGCAGTTCGCAGTATTGCATGAACGGGTCGGTGCGTATGATCGCATTGTGACCCCAATAGTTGCCGAAGCCCTGGGCCCAATAGTTCAAGCCCGCGATGAAGATCGGCGCATACAACCGGTTGGCGAACTGCTGGATGCGGCCAAAAAGTGATTCCGCGTTTACCAGCGCCGGGACGGTTTGGATCAAGCCCACGTCGGGATTGGCTTCCATGAGCTTGACGAGGTCCACGACGGTTTCGCCGCGCATGATGCTATCGGCATCCAGCACGATGAAATAACGGTAGCGCCGGCCCCAGGTGTTCAGGAAATCGCGGATGTTGCCGCTTTTCTTGCCCTCGTTCGTGACGCGGCGGCGATAATAAATCCGGCCGAGAGCGCCCAGTTCGCGGATCAGGTCGTACCAGCGGCGCTCCTCCTCCACCCAGCGGTCGGGATCCGTCGAATCACTCAGGATGAAAAAATCGAAGCGGCCAAGCTGCCCGGTTTTCTCCAGCGATTCGTAAGTGATGCGCAAGCCCTCATAGACGCGCACGACATCTTCATTGTGGATCGGACAAACCAGCGCTGTGCTTGTCCCGTCGAGGCTGCGCGAGCGGTAATCCGCCAGCCGCGTGATGCGGCGCTGGTCGCCAAGCATTCGCAGCACGAATCCATAGACTCCGTGCATGCAGCCGATGGCCGAGAACAGGAACAACAGGACGAATAAAATGAACAGCACCGTCCGCGAGGTGGACCAACCGGTGCGCCAGAGCAGGTCGGCAAAAATCAACGACACCAGCCCGGTCAGCAGCACCGCCGAGGAATAGAAGTAGAAAACCCTCAACCCGCGGCTTCTCGGCGACATTGGCGCGGGCCAGATTGAGACTGGCGCTGCGGTTGCCTGGGCGCGCAAGGGTTCAGGGGCGACGGAAGTCATTAGTGATGCGTGATAAAAAACAAAACGGCCAGGATCAGCGCAAAGACCGTCCACGCGCCAACCATCTTTGCGTACGGCAGCCGGGCAAGGTTGGTCAGCGTGGTGATGGGGCCGAAGTGCAGCGGACGCAGAGCCATTTTGGAAAGTTGAAAGTCCGGACCGGCCTGGATGTACGTCTTGCGCATCGCGCTGACGAATTCCTCCGGCCACGGTCCAGGGCGGAGGAACTGGTCCTGCCATTTGCCCGGCATGTCGGCCAGCAACAACGCCAGCCGTCCGCGGGTTGAAAGCATCTGGTCGGTGCCGGTGGGCGGTTCCTGCAAGACTTGCGCGAACCATTCGCTCACGAGGTGGTCCATCTCTTCGGCCGCCAGTTCGGTGGCCGAGCGTTGCGGCTCCTGGGGGGCGCGGCGCATGGCGCGCTTGAGAACATGGATGACCAACCGCCCCAGCAGCACCTTGTTGCGCACGCGCAGGGCGTGGAAATAACTCTCCACTTTGGCATAAGCGGCATTCCACTCTTCCAGCGGCCGGCCCGCCATCCGGCCGGGCTGGTCGCCTTCCCCGGAGGCGCCTAAGGGGGACTCCAGTGATAAGTCCATGTTTCGGTGAGGACCTCCTCTCCTTTTTTCAATGTACACCGAATGTCCACTGGATCGGTGTTGCCCGGCTTGGGCTCCATCTTGATGATTGCCCGCCAGGCATTGAGTTTGGGGACTTGAAAGACCTGGCTTTCGGTGATCGTCCCATTGTCACTGCAACTTGCCACCGCTTCCGGGAATAATCCTTCCGGCAGGCCCGCGAGCTTCGGGCCGCTGAAATCAATCACGATCTCCCGCTTTTTCGGATCGCGCGAGTCGGCGCCGATGCGGGTGGCTATCACTCGATTAGTCGAGAACTTGATGTCCGTCTCGCGCGTCCAATGCAGCGCGTAGCCGAACCGAAACGGTTGCATCGGCTGCGGTTTCACCTTCGGGTCCCAGAACGCGACGACGTTGTCGAGTCCCTCGTAATGCGTGCTCAACTCGACCAGATGCAAATCCCCCTCGCCCCAACGCCCGCGCGTGTCCACCCAGACGCTCGGGACCAGATGATAGTAATTGAAAATGTCCTGGTAGTCCGCAAAATCCCGCTCCCGCTGCATCAAGCCGAAGCCACGGATATCCTTCGCCGCAAAGCGCTGATGCCGCATCACCGAGGCATTGTTCAAGGGACGCCATAACACTTCCCCGTTTTCCATCTTGATCAACAAGCCGTCGCTGTCGTGCACCTCGGGGCGGTAATCGTCGAATTTTCGTTCCGAGTTCTTGCCGAACCAAAACATGCTGGTCAACGGAGCCATGCCGATGGTCGTCAAGGGCTTGCGATTTGGCGCGATGGCCCGGATTTTGTCCGGCTCGCGCAGGAAGAGCACCGCTTCGATTTCAACCACCGTGGTTTCGCTGGGCCGGATGTGAAATTCGTACGCACCAGTGCAGCTCACGCTGTCGAGGATCGCCAGCAGCCGCAGTTCCTTGTCGTCCGCCTGCGGTTTGCCCAGCCACCAATCGGTAAAGATGGGAAACTCTTCAGGGCGGTCGGACTCGCCGCAGTCCAGCGCCAGGCCCCGCGCCGATTCGCCGTAACGCTGGCCTTTGCCAAGCAAGCGGAAATAGCTCGCGCCGACAAACGATCCCAGTTCGTCCATTTTGTCCGGCTGGTTGAGCGGGTAAAGGATGCGAAAGCCGGCATACCCGGTGTTCGCCGGAATCTGCTTTTTGATCTGCAACTTGCCGTAATCGAAAAAGTCCTGCACGAACCGGATCGGCTGGACGTAATTATAGGAAAACTCGTTTATGTGAACCGGTTCCTCATAAAGGTAACCGGGATGGAAAAACTCGACCTCGAACGGGAGTTTGTCGGCGCTCCATAGCGCCTGGTCGTGCTTGAAGCGGATTTCCCGGTATTTGTCGTAATCGAGCTTGTCCGCCCGGAGGATGTCCGGCAAATCACCCCGGGGCGAGCGGAAGGGCTTTCGCGCCCGCTCTTCGGCCTTCTTCGCGACGTAGTCCAGATTGATATCGGCGGACTCCACCCGGGCAAACGCCGGGAGGGACCAGGCGATACCGAACAGGGTAATTAAAGCCAGACGACTCAGTCCATGCATTCCCAACCAGTAATTACTGAATCGCCGGGGATTTGCAAGAGTGGTGCGGCCCGTCCTAGCCCGGATTAAGTCGTTAACAGTTTGAGGCACAATACGTTACAGAGAAATATTCATGCTGCCCATGAGTGCATTTCAACAACAAGGCGTGTGAGTTTATGAGCCCGCCTTGAGCCCGTAGCATGGCATCTCCGATACTGTTTGGCAACACCGGTGCTGACTTACCGTGGGTAGTTCCCTGTTCCGTTGGACTTGCTCACGGACCATGAACGGTTCGATTATACACACGTCATTAATGAATGCGCCTGGGGCCCGCGGCGGCGCGCACAGGAGTGCGCGCCCTACCGGCACACGGTGGTAGGGCGGGCAGTCCTCTGCCCGCCGTTACCCGGGCAATTTATTCCGCTCAGCGGCGCTTCTCTGAAAGCGACCGGACCATTTGTTCCAGGTCGCTCAATCGTTTTTGAAGTGAATCCACGTTTGCGGCTTTTTCCTTCAACGATTGAATCTCCGCGTCCTGTTCCTCGACCTTATGATGTTGCTTGATGAATTCATTGAGCAGCATCGCATTGACGGCTTCGTAACGGACGGAGTAAATCCGGCCGTGGTCATCGCGCATCACGAGGTCGGGATCAACCTTGTCCACTTCCTCGGCTACGAGGCCGAACTGCGGGACGCCCTTGGGGTCAAGTTCCGGTTTGTAGTGGAACGTGACGGGCCGGAGAGACAGGAGCACGTCGCTGGCGTTGCCCATCCCCTGAATGTCTTGTTTGAAACGTTGCGAGGACGCCTGCAAGCCAAGTTGCCCGTTTGAATCCACGAAAACCGGGGAGCCGGAGACGGCAGAACCACTGATGCCGGCAATCAATGCCGCGGTGTGCGTGCCCTGGGTGCCAATCCGGATGAGGTTGTTATCGAGTGCGTTGCCATTGTTGCCGATTTCAATGTTTGCGCTGCCAGTGACGAAATAGCCGGCCGCTTCGCCCAAGGCGATGTTAAAACCGCCGGTCCGGTTTTCATGGAGGGCGGAGTCGCCGATGGCCGTGTTTTCAATGCCGTTGGTATTGTTCACGAGCGCCTCGTCGCCAATGGCGGCGTTGAGGCTGCCGGCGGTGTTGGCGTGCAAGGCGCGTTCGCCGATGGCGGTGTTGTAGTTTCCACTGGTATTCGAGACCAGCGCTTCGAAACCGGTGGCCACGTTGTTGGTTCCATTGGTGCTGTTCATCAAGGCCCGATAGCCCACGGCGGTATTGGCCGAAACCAGGTTGGAGTAGAGCGTCTGATAACCGAATGCCGTGTTGGAACTGCCGATCGAATTGGAAAAAAGCGCCTGGTAACCGGCGGCGGTGTTGAAGTTGCCGCTGGTGTTTGCGGAAAGCGCATGATCGCCGCTGGCCGAGTTGCCGGAGCCGGTGGTGTCGTGAAACAGCGCGGCCATGCCCACCCCGGTGTCGCCGGCGCCCGTGAGCGTCAAATTGCCCGCGCCCGAGCCGGCGAAGAGATTCTCTGTTCCGTAGGCTTGCAGCAGCGTGCTGCTGCCGGAATAGATAATCCCGGTGTTGGTGGTCGTGGTTGGCAGGTTCAAATTGGTAATGGTGACCGAACTGGAAAAACTTCCGGCTGCCCCGGCAAAAATCGCATAGGGAGTCGGCGAAAATCGCTGGCGGGGGGAAAGCGTGATGATGGTTCCATTGCCGTTGGTACGCGCGCCGACTTCCAGGAACCGCGTCGCGCCGGAGAATTGGCTGCCAAAATCCAACGTCACGTTAAAAAGCCCGTTGCTCACGCCGGTGGCGAGGTTCGTAATGGCAGTTCCCTGGGGCGTGCCATTGGTAATGGCATCGTAAACCGTGAACCGCAGATCGTAGGAACCGTTCGCGGGATTTGCACCGTCATTCAAGCGGCCCTGGTAGGTAAAGGCGGTGCCTTGGGCGCAGGTGGAGAGTTGGGAGTTGAGGGCCGCCAGCAGCAGGCCGAGGAGCGTTAGCAGTTTGGTTTTAGCTTTCATACATTGGCACGTAGAATTGCACGGCGTACCGGCTTTGGCAACCAGCAGGAGCTTCGCGCATCCTTCCCGGATCAATCGGTTGATCTGGCGTCCAGGCCAAAGGGACTCCACCTTTAAAAAAGAATGGAAAAAAACTGCGGGCGTGGGAAGATTTACGCATGGCATCGACAGAGAGTGTGGAGCACAGCGTCGCTTCGGTGGAAGAGGTGCAACAGGGATGGCACGAACTGACCCTGAGAGTCCGGCAACTGGAAGCGGAACACGCCGCGCTGGACCTGGAAAACAAGTCCTTGCGCTTCCTGGTAGAGCGGGTCATTGAGCATCGGCAGAAATCCCATGCGGAACTTATTTTGCTGCTGACCGGCCTGGTCACCAAGCTGCCGATCAATGATGTCGGCCTGGTGGTGTCGCGGTTGGTAGAGCATAACCGGCATTTGAGCGAGGTGTGCGCGGCGCTGGCCAAGGGCAAGGCGGATTCAGAGTTGCCGACGCCGATGGTGCTAAAGGCCCTGGAAAGCACGAAACGCGAACTGCTCGCCGCCCTGAAGCCGGCCATTGAGGAACTGATCCAATTGGAGACGTCGCTGGACAGCGAGATGCTGCGGTCGTTGGTGGCGGACCCGGGCTTGTTTTATTCTCCCGCCGTGGTGCGGGCGAACCGGTGCTTTGTCAAGGGGCAGGTTCCGCGAGAGCGAGTGGTCAAGGAATTTGGCGAGCAGGCGCTGGTCTTCTTCAATGACATGACCACCGATCCCAAGCTCAACCCGAATCCAAAGCCGGAAGAGATCGTCATGGCGTTCAAGCCCGATTTTGAAGGCTGGTTTGCGCAAAATGCGGCGCTCGTTCCGGGCAAGCACGAAGAGCTAATGGCGCTTTACCAACGAGTCCAGCGCAGCAAGGCGTCCACGGAACAATCGCGGGCGCAGCGGATTGCCTTTCAAAAAGTGTCGTTCATCCTGGAGATGATTCATTATTACGAGAACCAGAGCACCGAAGCGCCGGATGTGGTGTTCGCGCAGCGGCTGCCCGCGCTGGTGGAAACCTTGGTGATTTCGAATCCCCAGGACAAACTGGAGGAAAAAGCCGTCGTGCAGGTCGAAGGCTTGCTGGCTTTTGTCATCAACCCGGACCATCGTTTGATGGTCATCAACAACATGGGCAAGAGCGGCGGGGCGGGCAGGACCTTGAGATATGTGCTGCGGCTGCGGATGGAGAAAGGCCCCGATCTGGACGAATCGATCACGGAATTCCTCAAACACCTCGTCCCTTCCGCGCCACAGAAGCCGCCGGCGCCGGCGGCGCTGACGCCGGTTTTGCAGTTGCTCCCCGCCGAGATGCAAAAGCGCGTGGTCAGGCACATCCTTTCGTTGGAGCGGATCCGGCGGGACGACGCGGAGGCATTGGGCCGCGCAGTGGGCAAGGAATTGGGTTTAGCTGGGCTGGAAATGGAGGCACGGTCGCAGGCCGAAATGTCGCCGGAAGTCGAGCGGGAGATTGCCTGGCGAAAGATCAAGGAACTCATCACGCAACGCGCGGACCCCACGGCGATCGCCGCCGCGTTTCGCGACCGGTTGCACGCGAAGTATGATTCCGACGAACTCAAGCAGAGCTGGTTGACGCTGAGCGATGCGGACCCAATGTCGTTGATCCGGACTTTTTGCCAACTGCCTTATCTGCCGGATGGCCGGACCGATTCAATCGCCCGGACGGTAATGGAAACGTACACCACCCGGCTCACCCATGAGAAATATGCCGCCACCTACACCAAGGTGGCGAACAGCCTGAGAAACATGTACCGCGCCAAGCCGGATAGTCCGACACTGCTTAATTTTTTGGCGCTGATGAGATGGGTGGACCCGGTCGCCGCGGACAAGCTAAGCATGGACATTGGGATGAGTCCGGCGCAGTAACACGTGTGTGAACTATTCCACATCCCGTAGCAGCCAACGTGAGGAGGCTCTGTATTTTTTCCTAAATTTAGAGCCTTCTCGCGTCTGCGCTACGATGCCTTTAAGTTACTTCCGAACCAGGCGTTGCCTTCGGATTATTTCTCCGCTCTCAGACCTGCAGCCAATCTCCCTTCCGGCGTGAAATCGAGGCCGCGAAAAGCGACGTTCGTGCTTCCGGCCTGGGCCACGGTGGTGACGACGGCGGTCGCGTTGGTATCGACGATGCGGACGACCCGGTTCGAATTCACGCTTCCACCGTAACCTTCCGTGGTGGTGGCATAAATGACCGGCGCAGTGCCGCTAAAGTCCACGGCGAGGCCGAAGCAACCATCCGCGTGGTTGTCGGCGGGCGGAATGTTTTGTGGAATTGGGAAGCTGTAGGCGAGTCTCCAGGCGTTCCCGGATTTGACGTATTTTTGAATCCCGACCGCAGTGTCGGCCATGTAGGCAATCGTCCCGGTGGGATCCAGGTCGAAGCCAACGGTGCCTTTGCAAGTGGGCTGGGCCGGAACGACCACGTCCAGGGAAACCAGGGCGTCATGCGGCAATGGGGTCGAAACTCCGGACGCGTCCACGAAATGATAGATGCCCGCCGGTTTGTCGATCGCCACGCCATCGGCGCGATTCAGGGTGGCGTAGAGAATGTTGTTGATGATCTTGACGGCGCGGGTGTTCTCGATCCCGGTGAATTGAACGGGCGTCGGTGATTTGGAGGAATTAAAATACAGCGTGCCATAGGCGCTGCCGCAGCCCCAGAAATTGTTCGTGCCGTCGGTGGCAATGCCGCGCGGGTTCATTTTACCAGACCAGGTGGCGCCCTGGTAGGCGGTCGTGTGGATCGCGCCGGAGGCGTCGATGGTGCAGAAGCCGCGCGGAATTTCAAGCAAGGAGGGAGTGCCGTTGCTTTGAAGGAGGCTCATTCCGTAACCGGCAAAGGCCAGCAGTGCATGATCGCTGGAGCGGGTCAAATTGCCTTCCGTTGCTGCATGACCATTGAAGAAAAACGCATTCGGGCCATTGGTGGGAATCGCCACCGTGAACGACGCGCTGGAGTTGTTCGAGTTGGGGTCGAATTGGTCCACGAAGATCGGCGCTTGTTTTAGGCGAAGGTCGATTATTCCATCGCCGGCGCGCAATACCGCCAGTTGGCGGGGAAGGAACTGCGATTTCTGGGCGTTCGCAGCCAGGGCCATCAGGGCGAGAAACCCACCTGTCAGAATCGTTTTTTTCACGTTGGGTTGGAGTCGAATAGAATGCATCGTCAAGCGACCGGACTTCGACGCCTTCGGCAATGGAAGCGCGGTGACCGATTAAGACCGGAGTCGGTTACAAATGGATGGCAATTAGGTGACGGTCGTGTGAAATCAGTGGCTGGCGGCTGGCTGAGAGTGTGGAGTCCCGGCAGACTAGCCGCGCACGTGCATCGTCCCCGCCTTCACCTGCCAGCGGCACCAATCGCGTCCCAGTTCGCGCGGCCAGTTTTCCTCGGTGCAGGTCATGAACACCTGGCCGCGGGCGTGGTGCGCGCGCTCCAGCAAGGGCAGAAGGCCACTGCGACGCTTCACGTCCAATTCGCCCATGACGTCGTCGATCAACAAAATCGGCGGAGAACCGTGCAGGCCGGTGAGATATTCCGCCTGGGCCATCTTGAGGGCGAGCGCGAGCGTGCGTTTCTGGCCCTCGCTGCCGAATTGCGCCGCGCTGCGGCCGTTCAATTGGAACTGCAGTTCGTCCCGATGCGGGCCGATGATCGTCGAGCGGTAAGTGCGTTCGCGCTTGCGGGACTGGGCGAGTTCCACCGCGAAGTCCTGTTTGACGCCGGGCTGATATTCCAGGCGCAACTCCTCCGCGTCATTCGAGATGCGCCGGTAGGCGAGCCGCGCCAGCGGCGATATTTTCGGCGCGAGCTCGCGGCGGAAACGGATGATTTCGTTGCCCAATTTGACGAGTTCAGCCGAAAAGCTGTCCAGGGCCGCTTCATCCGGCGAGTGACGCTTCAACAACGCGTTGCGGGAACGAAGCGCGCGCGCGTAGCGCTGCAAGAGCCCCAAATAACCCGGATGCGTCTGGGTGAGCAGCAAATCGATGAACCGCCGCCGGCTGCGCGCCGGCCCTTTGATGAGTTGCAGGTCCTCGGTGCAAAAGACGACCACGCGCAACACCCCGAGATAATCTGAAAGCTTGCGCACCGGCTGGGCGTCCAGGCTTAGCTTCCGTTCCGCGGCGGACCAATACATTTTGATTTCATGTTCGCCCTGGCCCACGATTTTGCCGCCGACAAAATAACCCTTCTGACCCTGGCGGATCATGTGCGCCCCGCCCACGCCCCGAAACGAGCGCAGCGTCGCCATCAGGTAGATGGCTTCGAGAATGTTCGTTTTGCCCTGGGCATTGTCGCCGAGCAGCACATGAAACCCGGGCGCAAAACTGGCATCCAACCGCGCATAGTTGCGGAAGTCGCGTAATCTGAGATGATCGAGATGCACCGCTAACGCAGTTTCGTCGGAGAACCGCTTCTTGGCAATCTCCTGGTGCGGGAAAGGGATTGGCTCAACCCAAGCCGTCTCAGGCTGGCTGCTCCGAACTTCGCCTTCAGCCTTTGACGTTCAGCCCTGTTCAATTCTACCCGGTCAAACCCGCCCAAACCCGTTCAAACCCGGTTCGAACCCGCCAAAACCCGGTTTGAACCCGGTCCGACCCGTGGTGGAGGCGGCGCGCGGCGCCGTTCCCGGGGGTGAGCTTTCCCCGATCAAAGTTTCTCGCTTGAACCCCCGAACCCAAACCCACTTCCAGACGCGGCCAACCGATTCTCCCGCTCCTCTGGGAGAGGGCCAGGATGAAGGGCGCTGTTCGTTCCAGGTTCATGGTGAGGGGAATTGAACTCGAAAGCCAGGAACCTTCGGCTCATCAAATTCGTGCTTTAAAATGTCAAAGAACCTTCCCGGCTGCCGCCTGAGGACCCTTCACAGGGTCCCCGGCGCAACCGGGCTAAATTCACCAGCGCCAAGGCGTCAGGCCTTGGTCGTTAGTCATTGGACATTCCGGCGCTCATCGCGCCGGCCCCTCCCAGTCCTTCACTTCACTGCGCCGCCAAATAAAGCACGAGCGACCGCACCGTGCAAATGAATTCTGAATATTTCTTTGTCGCCAATTCTGGTGACAAGCCCGTTTCCGCCCCGCCCGGATGCGCCATCGACCTCGCAAGGTATGGAGTCCCCCTTTAGCTCAGCCTCCGGGGAAACGTCGCAGCCTGGCAAATCCCAACGGGATTTAATCATTCAGCCCAGGGTTGCGAGGAAACGAGCTACCCTGGGTGGGCGAGCATAAATTCATCAACCCTGAAAGGGTTGAATCAATCCCACACATACCGTTCATCAAAATCAACCTCGTAACGCCGAAGCAATTGGCGAAATTCATCCTGAAACGAAACCTTGCGATGATGCTCCTCCTGCCCGGCAACATAATCCCGCACTGAGGCAATCTGCGAAAAACCGATGGAGAAAATTCCGTAGCCATTTTGCCACGCGAAGTCCTGCGTGTCCTTGCTTTTGGTTTTAACCCACAGCGACGAGCCTCGCTTCACTTCCTTGACCATCGCCGCCGCCTCGCAGGTTCGCGACAACGCGCACAGCAGATGGATATGATCCTCGACCCCGCCCACGATAATTGGCTGGCAGTCGAGATTGGTCAGAATTCCGCCAAGGTAGCGGTACAATTCCTCCCGGAGAACTTTGTCGCGCAGGAATGGTCGGCGTTCCTTTGTCGAGAACACCGTATGCACCAGAATCTTTGCGAGCGATTGTGGCATGGTTTTCTGGTTCAACCCTTTCAGGGTAGTTGGTTCGTCTGGACGCCGACCCAGCGTAGCTCGTGCCTTCCGTCTTCGCTTCGCTCCGACGCGGCACGCGCAACGCTGGGCTGAATGATTGCAATCCCTTCGGGATTTCCACCAGCCAATTCAACGCGGCATTGCGCTGGGCTGGTGAGGAACCAAATCAGCGAGGCTGCTTGTTCGCCGACTTTGTCGGCATAGCAAATCCCAATCCCAACGGGATTTAATCATTCAGCCCTCGGTTGCGCGGAACGCGCTACCCTGGGAATTCGCAGAACAAATTCATCAACCCTGAAAGGGTTGAATCAATCCCGCATATTACGTTGGTCAAAATTAATCTCGTAACGCCTTCGCATGCAGAAAATAGCCAGAGTTATGGTTTAACCCATTTCTCTTGCGGACCTGAGTCTCTTGCATTTTCTTTTGGAGATTGTAACAAGATAGAACGGATCAACGAAACTAAAAGCGCCGTTGGGACAGAGAACCAAAAGGCGAAGAGGAAAAAGTAAAATGACCTCGCATGGCTCAGTCTGTCAACACCCAGCCCCAGTAAACCTGCAAATGCAATGTACACGATCCCCGCCGCTACAGAACTCACCATTGTGGCCACCCGACGGTTGCAGTACCGCTCAATTGAACGCTTCACAACCAAAAATCAGGCAATCGCCGAAAACAGAAAACAGAGCGTCAATTCGATAGCTTCCCAATACCAGCGGCGAACCTTCCTAATACGAATAGCAAGAGCTGATACATAGAGTATGTAACTGCTCAATACGGCGATTAGCATCAGGCTTGAAAGCTGCATGGCTTCAAATTAGTGCATCCCGCCAAAGGTTGGCATGGGTTTGCTTCTTATCTCAAGGCATTTGAATACCATCCATTCCACATCGACGATCGTCGTTGAAAAATTGTGACCCACAAAGGATTGGTCCATATCAACGTTCGCCACAGGGGCCATCGGTCGAATCGCCGGGTTGAAGGCACAACGCGCAGATCACGAATCAGCTTCACTTTTTTCCCGCGCTGTGCGGCGAACTTTTTTAAACGCCAATAGAAGTCGACGTCCTCTCCCATGTATAGATGCTCCTTATATCCGCCGAGCGCCGCGAACGCCTCGCGACGAGCAAATTGGGTCGGGCCTTGCGCCATTCGGAAAAACCGGCCGAAGAGGCGCCATAATCCGAGATACAATCGAAGAACGATTCGCTTCGGCCGATACAAAGTATCAAATGCGCCTCCGTCAACATTGATATCCGAAAGCGCGTTACAAATGCGCACGAACAACAATTCCGGGACAATCGTGTCAGCGTCAACGAACACCAAAACGTCCCCCCGAGCAGCGTCCGCACCTGTGTTTCGGACCCGGGCGATGTTATGTGTTGCCTCGGAAACGACGCGGGCTCCATGCAACCGGGCGATGGAAGCCGTCTTATCCGTGCTTTGATTATCCACCACAATAATTTCCGCTGCCTTGCCAGTCCTGGTTGTGAGCAGCGCGGATGCCTTCATCAACGCGGCCAATGTTGCGGGTAAATAACCTTCCTCATTGTAGGCCGGTATGACCACGGAAATTGAAATGTGGCATTGGGTCGGCGATGACAAAAACGATCGCGCGCCTCCAAGCTGAATCTTCGAAAGCCAGACCTCGATTGAAATTGTAATTAATGAAATCGCGACCAGGGCCGGCGTATTGCGCCAAATACCCGCAATAATCAAAGCGCAAAACGCCGACAGGTGCGCTCCCCACCGCAGCAAGCCGAACGTAAACACGGCTTCGTCCTCCGGCTCGTTTCTGTCCGGCTTCCGGGAACGACCGGCGAAGCAGAGCGCCAGGAATACAAAGACCTGGCCGCCAAACACCCAAAGCCTTTCGGATTCGGACTTTGCTCCAACCGCGTGTATAAAAAAGCCTGTAAAATATATCCCAGCCAGCAATCCAGCATAGGCCAAAGGCACGAGAAGCGCCTCGCGTAAAAGAGTTCCGCCCAATCCCCGGCGCTCTTTAAACAAGAGCCGCGTGAAGAAGGAGTATGAAGCTGCGACCCACATCCAACCCGTCAGATTCCCCGTCGGCACTCCAAACCAGCCCTCGTTAAGCTGCAGCCTTCGATTACCTTCCCACGGAACCGTCCAATGCCAAAAGCCCAGTCGGATGGCGACAGCGTCGATGGCAAGATCGAGCATCAAAACCAGCAGGCCGTCCATTAAGGGACGGCAAATTGGATTCACAGGGAATCTATCGCTGATCGCCATTGCGCCGTGGATAATCAACGCCCATCCCAATGGTATCCAAATTGGAACATCACCGATTCGAAGCAAATACACGTCCGGATAGTGATAGGTCCCAAAAAGCTTTATATTCATCTCTTCCAGGAACCATCCGTAGAACGCGCAAGTAAATAAGCCAAAAACGCGGTCCTTTGAAAAAAGCCTTGTCTCAACAGCCGCAAGCAGGAACAGGCCGGAGGCCCCGAGCTCGATCAAAACCGGCAAGCAGCCCAAAAGTGTTTTTAATGAAAAACTCATCTGCCTGTGAAGGCGGTTGGCAAGGCCGTTTGAGGCGAATGTTTCATCTCACAAATTCAGAATCACCAGCGAAGGAAAACATCATGGTTTAATTCGGCTGAGCAGGGATGTGCTTTGCCGTGCCGAAGGATGCCATGGCCTTGGTTGCGATCTCATAAGCCGGGATGCGCGCGCCGAGGCGATGCAACATCATGTACAGGCCCATCTCCGCGCGCGAATAGAACAGGAATTCCGGCGGCAGGAATTTGCTGCTAAGGAATAATTTGTACAGCCGCGACATTTCCCGGAAAATTTTTACGTCGCCGAAGTCCGTCGGCTCCCCATTTTCGCGATAAAGATGGCGATAAACTCGAATCATTTCATCGAGCGTGCGGCGCGGTCCTGGATCTTTCGGCGAGACGCCCGGCCCGCAAATCGTCTTCAGCATGGAACGATAGACCCCCTCATTTTTCTGCCACAGCTCCAGTGAGAAATCCCGTATGCATTGAACCACCTCGTCGTTTAACTCCTTGACGCAGCCAAAATCCACCATTCCGATGTGATCCGTGCTCAACAAATAGTTGCCCGGATGCGGATCAGCGTGGATCCAACGCATTTCGTAAGCCTGAAAGCAAAACAATTCGAGGAATTGCCGCCCCAGCCGGTTGCGAACTTCCTGTGAAGGTTTCGTGCGCAGGAAATCATCCACATGTTTCCCTTCCAGGAAGGAGATGGTCAGCACGCGTTCCGTGCAAAGTTCCGGGAAGACCTTTGGGATTTCCACGAAAGCAAGCCGCTTCATCGCGTTTCCAAACCGCTCGATGTTTCGCTTCTCGTTCCGATAATCGCACTCCACCAAAATCCCGCGCCGCAATTCGTCAATCACCGATTGTGGAATCACTCGCATAATGCTCGCCGGCAGCATCACCTGGCTTAGCGTTTGGAAATCGGCTTCGATGATCTCGCGGACGGCAGGATACTGGATTTTGACGGCCACACGATGGCCGTCCCTGGTCCGCGCGCGGTGCACTTGCCCAAGCGAAGCAGCCGCGAAAGGCTCCGGTTCGAATTCCTCGAACGCCTCCTCCGGGTCACATCCCAGTTCGTTGCGAAATTGAACGCGCATCAAAGTCGGGTGCATCGGTGGCGCACGCATCTGAAGGTTCGCCAGCTCATCGATGGCCTTTTCGTCGAGCAAATGCGATTGCATGCTGAGCACCTGGCCCAATTTCATGGCGGGCCCGCGCAGTTCCTGCAGTTCCTGCCGAATCCGCTGCGCATTCCGGGTTTGCATCGCCGCGCGCCGCGCGCCGCGCCGCCTTGCCGGCGTGAAAAGATTGCCAACCAGGTATCCCACATTGCTCCCGAGGACCCCGGCGGTGAGTTTCGTCATACGCGCTGCGCGCTTCCAACGATTGGATTCCGGAGCCTTCATTTCCACTCCCAACCCCCCTTCCGCAGAAAACGGGTGGCCACGACCAGCGAACGGTCCAAAAGCGCCAAAGTCTTTTGTTTGCCGTGTGACATGTCATGCAGCCAAAAGGTCACAATCCCCATGTAGAAGAGGCCGACGCCATACGCCCCCAGACGGCCCACATCCGGAATCTCCCCGCGCTGAATGGCTTCCTTCAGTAATCCATCGATAAAGCGCAAATAGCGCAAACGATTTTCCTGCGATTCAAAACTTAACGCATTGAGTTTCGAACGCGGCTCCAGGCTGCGAAAAAAGACGCTCCCAATAAAATCCTCGTAGGGTTTAAGCTGCTCCAATTGCCGATGAATGATGGCGAAAAGCTTTTCTTCAATCGGCGCTTGCTTCAGCGACCCTTGCCGATCGTACCATTGGATTAAATCATCTATGCCCTTTTGGAAGAAATACAGGGCGAGGTCTTCCTTCGTTGGAAAGTAATTGAAGAACGTTCCCTCGGCGATGCCTGCCTTGGTGGCGATCTCTTTCGCGGTGGTGTTCCCGACGCCCTTGGTCTGGAACAATTGAAGGGCCGCTGCCAGGATTTCCGCCTTCGTATGTTCCTTTTTCTCCTTGCGCCGGGACGCCGTTTTTTGCCGGCCAGGTTTTGCCTTTTTGTGCGCCGGGCCAGATTTTTTTCTCATGTTGAGGAAACTCATATATCACTATGCAAGGTTCGTCAACAGAAAAATGAGGAAACTCACGTTTCGCACGCTGAAATGGGCCGATTCAATGAAACGATCCACGTTCAAGCCGCCTCTTCCGCGGATAATGGGGCCGCCAGATTTTCGAGGCCCTGGCGCTCGGCTTTAACGCCGTAGAAGGCTTCGGTGGCCGCCGCGGCGAGCATGAGGGCGGCGCTGGCCAGGTAACCGTACAGCAGGTGGACGCGCGAGCCGGTGCCGATCAGGATGCCGAACAACCACGGCGCGGCGATGCCGCCGATGGCGGTGCCGATGGCAAAAAAGAACGCGATGGCGAGGCCGCGCGTTTCGAGCGGAAAAATTTCGCTGACGGTCAGGTAGGCGGAACTGGCCGCGGGCGAGGCAAAGAAGAAAATGACCGTCCACAGCGCGGTCTGCTGGATCGCTGAAATGGCGTCGCGGGCAAAGAGCACGGCGGTGATGGCCAGCAGCAGGGCGGAGAGGGTGTAGGTCGCGGAAATCATCACGCGGCGTCCCAGACTGTCGAACCAATGACCGAGGACAAGCGGCCCCAGAAAGTTCCCGAGCGCGAAGGGCAGCAGATAGATTCCGGTTTTCTCGGCGGGGACATGGTAAAACTTTGTCAGCACGAGCGCGTAGGTGAAAAAGATCGAGTTGTAAAAAAACGCCTGGGAAATCATCAAGGCCAGGCCGAGCACGGAGCGGCTGCGATATCGCTTGAACATGGCCCGGGCGATCAGACCGAAACCATAGGTTTTTTGCGCGCGTATCCGCAGGCTGCCGTCCCCGGGCGGCGGCAGTTCGTGCCCGACATCTTCCCTGACCCGCCCCTCGATTTCCGCGGCGACGCGTTCCGATTCGCCGGCGTAGCCATGAGTCAGCAGCCAGCGCGGACTTTCCGGCACATAACGGCGCAAGTACAGGACCACCAAACCGATCACGCTGCCCACGGCGAATCCCAGGCGCCAGCCGATGTTCACGGGCAGAAGCTGGGGATTGAGAATCACGATGGTCGAGAGCGAGCCGGCGGCCGCACCCAGCCAGTAGCTTCCATTCACGATGAGATCCACCCGCCCGCGCAGCCGCGCGGGGATCAGTTCGTCGATGGCTGAATTGACGGCCGAGTATTCGCCGCCAATACCGGCGCCGGTCAGAAATCGGAAGAGGCAGAAGCTCCAAAGGTTCCAAGCGAAGGCGGTCAGGAGAACGCCGGACAGATAAACAATCAAGGTCACGAAGAAAAGCTTGCGGCGGCCAAAGCGATCCGTGGCCCAGCCAAAAACCAGAGCGCCAAGAACCGCCCCGGCGATGTACCACGAGGCGACCAGGCCGACCTCGGCGGGCGTAAATCCGAGCGTGCGCGGGTCTCCCAGAATCCCGCTGATCGCGCCCACGAGCGTCACTTCGAGCCCGTCAAGAATCCACGTAATGCCAAGCGACAGGACGACCAGCACATGGAAGCGGCTCCACGGAAGCCGGTCCAGGCGCATGGGAATTTTGGTTTGGATCGTTTGCATAAGTATGGTTCACAGCCTCCACGCAAATCTCTTCCCACGAAAATCTTACGCCAAAACGACCCGTGCAATGGGTTCAAGACCGGGAGTAATTTCCAAAGGGGTTATGGCTCGTTCCCGATTGATTTGTCGCCCAAGTTGGATTGCTCTTCCCAAGTTTTTGCGGTCTTCGCCAAAATGCCCTTGGATTGATTCGCGGCAAGACTCATAATTGCGTCAATGAGTGTGGACGTGAAACATCTGACAACAGCGGAACTGGAGTTGGGTTTGGACACAATCCGGCAATCACCCAAAGACGCGGGCGTGCTGGAAATGATCGTGCGGCGGCCGCAGCGGGAGGAGCGGGAAATCGTCACCGAAGCCACCTTGGACCTGGCGCAGGGGTTGGTGGGAGATAATTGGTCAACCCGCGGCTCTTCCGGCGCGCCCAATCCGAATGTGCAATTGACCATCATGAATTCGCGGGCAATTGCGTTGCTGGCGCGGGACAAGACCCGCTGGCCGCTGGCCGGCGACCAGCTTTTTATTGACCTCGATTTGGGCGAAGAAAATCTGCCGCCGGGGACGCGGTTGGCGCTCGGCTCGGCGGTGATTCAAGTGAGCGCTGAACCGCACACCGGCTGCAAAAAGTTTGTGGCGCGTTTTGGGATGGAGGCGATGCAGTTCGTCAATTCACCGCTGGGCAGAAAGCTCAATCTGCGCGGCATCAACGCCCGGATTGTTCAGCCGGGAGTGATTCGGGTCGGAGAGGTGGCGCGGAAGCTATAGTGCTCAGGAAGCACCCGCCGGGGCTGGTTCGGGGTGACGCGCGCCGAGTTTTAGCGTCCAGCCGCGGCGCATCAGCAGGCTCGACAAGGCGCATGTCCAGTTTCAGTTCGTAAGCCGCGTAGAAAACGCTGAGGCAAAAGAGGAGAATTTGCGGCCAGACGAATGACACCGGATGCCGGCAGACCGCGCCGGCCAGGCGGCGCAACAGCCGCGCAAAAATGGAATCGGAAAACCTCGTCATCAATGCCATCCGGGGCCGGGCAGACGGTTTAAAGAAGCTTCATTTGCGATGGTCGGCCGGCAATAGGCAGAATACCCGACTCAGGAAGGTGTAATGGCCGCAGGAGCGGGCCAAACCGATACCGGGAGCAGAGCGCGGGATTTTACCTGGTCTCGAGGCGGGACAGGGATACTGTGCCATTCTCACCGGCATCGCAGAGCTTCCGGATTTCTGAAGCGGTAAAAAGCGAGCTGAAGACCTGGACTTCACCAATCTGGCCGGCAAACCGCGCCCCCGCATCCTCACCATAGGGGTGCAAGCCGAGATAAACATCCCCGTCCGTCAGCGAGGCGAAACGGCCGACAAAGGTCAGCGCGATCACTTCGCCGTTTACGTACAGCGCCCCCATGCCTTTGTGCTGATCATAAGTGAAGGCTACATGCTGTAACGCATGCGGCCTGAGCACGCCGGCAGCCGAAACAACGACATGCGGGTGAAAATGGTCATCCGTCATCTCGGCGTAGAGGCCACCCGGGCCAAAATCGGCGATAATCCAAAGCCCGAGTCCCACCAAGCCCGAGTTCCATTCGATGATGGGAAGGCCAATATCAACCTTTTCCGGATCAATCCAAGCGGCCACGGTGAAGCCCGTTCCTTTGCCTACATCCAGGCTGGCGGACGCCGGTATTTTTACATCGGCATCGAAGCCGTTGAAAATAAAACCTCGGCCCGGGGCAAATGAAACCGCCCCCTCAATCACCCCGTTATTGGCGCCCGCCGAATCCCGGGTGTTTCCTTCCGCGCGCCACCAACCGGCCGGCCCGGACATTTTCGGCTCCGGGACTCTTGCGTCCGTCAAACTCACCAAGCCGAGCAACAAGACCAGCGAACCCGCCAGCAGCGGTAATTGGGAAGCGCGTTTGAAACGGGCAATCATCGTTATTCGCTGTTTCATTTCGTGCTTCTCTTCCAGCAAACCCACCAGGCCTGAGACCTTGGGTGGTAAAATAAAGCTCTCCAATAACTTAATGACCGTCTGACCGTAAGATTCACTCTCCGTCTCCCGCACGCGTGACAATACCAGGGCATCGCAAGCCAATTCGCGATCCGCACGGATTCGCCCAAACCCCATCCAGATGACCGGATTGAACCAGTGAAGGATCTGGAGCACCGTCATCAGCCAATTGGCCGCCATGTCCAGCCGCTTAACGTGCGCCAACTCGTGCATGAAGATGTATTTCAACTCGGCAACGCTGAATGAAGCCGCCAATCCCTCGGGCAGCAGCAGCCGAGGGCGGAAAAAACCGTAAAGGGCCGGGCTCTTGATGTCTTTGTTCTCCACAAGGAGAATGGGAAAATCAATGTCCAGCAGGCGTTTGCAGTCATCCAGGGCATCCAAGACCACCGGATTGGTCATGGGAGCCGCTCGCATCACGCGCAAGGCGAAACCGAGGTTTTGCCGGAGGATCTTCAAAACAAATATTACCACGCCCGTAGGCCAGACGACTAGCAACAACAGCATCATGAACTGTGTGGCAAAGGAATAATCAGCCAAGCCCATGAGCAGCATCTGCAGGCTGCTGGCTTCGGGCCGGCCCAGGTCAGGGTCCACTGCCACTTGGGCCGGAACCCGCTTCAATGGCTTGGGGTCAGGCGAGCTCGCGGCTTTTTCCTTCTCGGCCGAGACGGAAGCAACTGGCCCGCCGGCCACGGGCTTGGCCACAGGCGGGATGGGCGGGCGGGCTCCATTTTCGACCTGGGAGACGGCTGCCGGCTTGTTGCTGGTGGAAGTTTGAACAAAACTCGCAGCCACCCGTGGGTTAAGATAATTGAAAATGCTGAAAGAACTGGCGGGAGAAACCGGCAGGACCAGACGCAACAAAACCAGCAGCCAAAGGCGATAGCGCCACCTGGGTGTTAAATGCCGACGGAAAATACGCTGCACACCCAGCACCAAGAGGATGATAATGGACGACTGCCAAGAGGCCCGTAACAGCCACAGCATGAACGGGCTTAGATGTAAGTCATCCATTCAGCACCACCGGGAAGAGGTTATATCGCGATGGAATCTCGTTGACAACAAAAAGCTGCCAAAAACGAGTGGGAAATCGCCGGGACTGCGGATGGTCCAAGGACGCACCCTCAGCCCCAACGATCATCCCCCGACCCACCAAATCCTTGGCGCGGCTAAAAAGCCCGGGTCTTTGGCGCGGAACCTCGGCTTACTTCTGCTTCTTCTTCAGAATTCGCTTCAGTTCTTCAATGTCATCGGAAGACATTTTTTGCTTCTCGACGAAATGCACCAGAAGCGGCTTGACTGACCCACCGAAGATCCTGTCCAGGAAAGACTTACTCTCGGTTTGCACGCATTCCGCCTCGGTATAAAGGGGCCGGTATTCGTACAAGCTTTTGTGCTTGTTGACCCCGACTGCACCTTTTCGGCAGAGCCGCGTTAACAAAGTCTTGATGGTATTGGGGTGCCAATCCTCAGATTTCTCTAAGGCTTGGACGACTTCCACAGCGGTTTGAGGCGATTTGGCCCAAAGGACCTTCATGACCTTCCATTCGGAGGGTGAGATGCCAGGTGTTCGTGTCATACGTTGTTTCTTAATGCTACTGACTCTTAAATAACTACGCGAGTAGTTGAATTTTGCAAGCGAAAAATTAAACTTTTCCCGTTTGCAGCGCCGATTTTAAGACCGGGGGATGTATTCCAGCATCGAATTTGGCAAAAAGCAACAAGTAAAGCTTCCCAATTGCATTCCTGTATTCCTTAGTGAAATGAAGAATGCAGAGATCCCAATGAACGGCCCGGACAGTTGCGATTGCGGGCGGGCGGGCTTCCACGGGCTCGCTTCGACCGGCCATGTATAACTCCGGAAACCGTATCCGATGCGCCTCCGCAAAATGACGCATCCACAAACACTTGTCCGTCAGCCCTTTTTTGCTACGCTCGGGGCGATGCGCAAACTTTTCCTTTGGTTGTCTCTGCTGCTGGCCGGAGCGGCGCGCGCCGCAGAGCATGCATTTGACTGGAGCGAGATGCCCCTAAACCAGTCGCCCACCGGTTGCGTGAGCATCGTAGCCGGCGAAGGCAAGCCCGGCATCTGGAAGGTGATAACCGATGAAATGCCCATGAACACCGGCATTGCCCCGCTGACAAGCAATGCCCCGACCAGGTCGAAGAAGGAAGTAGTGGCCCAACTTTCACAAGAGTTCATTGATGGACATTCCCCGATGCTTATTCTGGGGAACGAAGGCTACGGCGACTTCACACTGACGACCAGATTCAAAATCGTCAGCGGTGTAATGGAACAAATGGCGGGCATTGCGTTTCGAGTGCAGGACGAAAGAAACTATTACTATTTGCGAGCCAGTGCGCTCGGAACAAACGTGAGCTTTTGCAAGATCGTCAAAGGGGAGCTTCAGTCTCGCGTCGGGAATAAAATGGACATAACCCCCGGCGTTTGGCACGAGCTGGGCGTCACGTGCAAGGGCACGGCCATCGACTGCACTTTCGATGGCAAGCCCGTCATCGATACCATTAACGATGCTGAGTTTAGCGGCGGCCGCATCGCATACTGGACGAAATCCGATTCCGTGAGTTATTTCACGGATACACGCGTGGTCTATACGCCCCGCGAACCGTTTGTCCAGGGCGTGGTGCGTGAAACCATGGCCAAATACCCGCGCCTGCTTGGCTTGCAGGTGGTGATGCTCACGGGACATCCGGCCCAGCCGCATCTCGTCGCCAGCGACAAGCAACAGGAAATCGGCGAGCCGGGCCGGAAGAGCGCCGTCGATGTCATCGAGAAAGGCACGGTCTTTTGGGACAAGGACGGCGATCAAGTAACGGTCACGATGCCGTTGCGGGACCGCAACGGCGATGCCCATGCAGCCGTACGGGTGACGATGCGATCGTTTAAAGGCCAGACCGAAGAGAACGCGATCATGCGCGCATTGCCGATCGTAAAAGAGATGCAGGCCCGCGCACCAGTTTCCAACGACTGGAACGAGTAGCCGTGAAGCTTTTTCGGTGGAGACGGCGCGATCATGGATGCAAACATGATGATTTCGAAAACCAATTGACGCGCTCCCCCTGCGACAGCGCTACCGGCTGAAGCCGGGGCTCCAAACCTCGGACGCTCGTACCAAATCGGACCGGTGATTCTCCAGTCTCAAATTTGAGAGATTGAAACATCCTGATTACCCCTGTTTTCCTGAGATTTCTCCCCATATTTGAGCGGATTGAGGCAGGCGAGCTTTATGCTTTCTCAGAAGGTATGAAGACAGCCATATTTCTAGAACGGGACGGGATCCTCAATGGGACGCGGGTTGAATGTCGGCAACAGGTATCGCCAGTGCGGTTGGAGGAGTTCCGGTTGAATCCGGAAGCGGGGCCGCTGTTGCACAAACTCAAGGACGCCGGCTTTATCCTCATCGCCACTACCAATCAACCGGGGCTTTCGCTCGGTGGCGTGACCCGGCGTGAATTGGATCGCATGCATGAATTGCTGGTTCGCTCCCTGCCCTTGGACGGCATCATGGTCTGTCCGCATGCGGCGGCGGACCTGTGCCCGTGCCGCAAACCTCAACCGGGTTTGCTGACGGAAGCCTCCTTCAAGTGGCACCTGGATCTGGAACGGTCGTTTGTGATCAGCGATAAATGGCAGGATGCCGCGGCAGCGCGAACCGTGGGCGCGACCTCGCTGCTGTTACAATCACCGTGGACCGGCTCCGGACACCACGATTTTGTGCTGCCCGATCTCACAGCCATCGTGGATCGGATTCTGCGATTACGCACGAGTCATCGCATCCTGGCGGCGTAGCTTCCCCTGAAAACCGCACTTGGGTCGCCGACCGGCACAGGCAGGTTGCCTGTGCCTTCCATGAACTGTTTTGTAGCTCATTGAACATCAACTATACCTTTTCGGAACGCCCTAAATCGTTTCGGGGGGACGGCGTGCAGAGGACTGCCCGCCCTACCACTGTGTGCCGGTAGGGCGCGCACTCCTGTGCGCGCCGCCGCAGGCCCCAGGCGCATTCATTAATGACGCGTGTATAATCGAACCGTTCATGGTCCGTGAGCAGGTCCAACCGAACAGGGAACTACCC
>Ga0070741_10000983_pt1 | contig 93082 bp, 80 predicted proteins | sample Coa_R1_4_FD_66440 | JGI IMG/M metagenome (GOLD analysis project Ga0070741, IMG submission 66440) | Surface soil microbial communities from Centralia Pennsylvania, which are recovering from an underground coalmine fire - Coalmine... | ecosystem: Environmental > Terrestrial > Soil > Unclassified ...
ACGTGATGCACGACGACGCCGACCTTGCGGCCGTCGCCGGGGATGCGCGTCTGCCACTCGGCGTCGCTGAGTCCGCCGGCGAGTTCCGCCAGCGCGCGCGCGCCCTGTTCGAGCCGGTCGGCGAGCGCCGTCGCTCTCGCCGTTGCAGTCATCGTCTTCATCTCGTCTGTCCTTTCGTCAATGGCAGGAGGTCGTCTCCCGCCAGGTTCTCGATCACGGTACGGCGGCGCGGTCCGCAAGACCATGCGCGCGCGTCCCGTTTTCTTAGCCGGTCGTCCGCATGACCACCGACGTGCTCTCCGACGTGCTGCGCGCCGTCCATCTGACCGGCGCAGTGTTCTTCGACTTCGATCTCACCGCGCCGTGGGTCCTCGCGGCGCCGCCGTCGCGCGACATCGCGCAGCGCGTCATGCCCGGCGCGCATCACGTCATCGAGTACCACCTCGTCATCGCCGGCGGCGGGTGGGCGCGTGTCGCGGACGGCCGCGCGTTCGCGATCGCGGCGGGCGACCTCGTCGTCGTGCCGCGCGGCGACGCGCACGTGCTGTCGAGCGCGCCCGACCTGCACGAGGCGCCCGATCTGTCGGCGTTCGATCCGCCGCTCGCGCCGCTGCCGCTCTTGCGGCGCGTCGGCGGCGGCGAGCGCGCACGCGTCGTGTGCGCGTTTCTCGGCTGCGACGAGCGGCCGTACAACCCGATGCTCGACGCGCTGCCGCGCGTGATGCACGTGCGATCCGCGCATCCGCACGCGGCGGACGACTGGCTCGCCACGCTCGTGGCGAGCGCCGCGCAGGAATCGGGACGCGCGCGCGACGGCCGCGCCAACGTGCTGGCGCGCCTGTCCGAGCTGCTGTTCGTCGAAGCGATCCGCCGGTACCTCGAAACGCTGCCCGCGGATCAGACCGGCTGGCTCGCCGGGCTGCGCGACGGCGTCGTTGGCCACGCGCTTGCAGCGTTGCACGCACACGTCGCGGATCCCTGGACGGTCGAGCGCCTGGCGCGGCACGTCGGCGTCTCGCGTTCCGTACTCGCGCAGCGGTTTACGAATTTTGTCGGCCGCTCGCCGATGCAGTACCTCGCGCTCTGGCGGATGCAGCTCGCCGCGCGCATGCTCGGCGAGGGGGCGCGTGTCGGTCAGGTGGCCGAGGCGATCGGCTACGCATCCGAACCGGCCTTCAGCCGCGCGTTCAAAAAAGTAGTGGGTCGCCCGCCGAAAGCTTTCCGGTCGGCAGGTCCTACCTATCGGGAAGGTGTATCGACCGTGTTTCGAAACCGATTTCAGGAACTCGCGTCTTAACGCGCAGACAACCTCGCGCGTTTTCAGGCCTTACGACGCGTTTCCCCCACGCGCGGCGGCCGATGAACAGAGAGCGGCGTGCACGTGCTGACACAGCAGGTCTTACGAGAAGAACCACAACTTACGCAAATTGCCTTCAACCGGCTGCTCACGTGGCTGGACGACGGGCTCGAATCGCACGGGGAGCGATACCTCGAGATGCGCCGGCGCCTCGTCGCGTACTTCGATCGTCGTAACCGGCCCGATGCCGACGAACTCGCCGACGAGACGCTGACGCGCATCGGCCGCACGCTCGAGCAGGACGGCCACATCGAGACGACGCCGCCGGCGCGCTATTGTTACGTCGTCGCCAAATTCGTGTTGCTCGAGGATTTCCGCCGCGAACGCCGTCACGCGCGCCTCGACAGCGTGTGGCAGATCGATCAGGCGCGCACGCCGACCTCGTCGGACCTCGAGCAGGCGTCCGGGCGCGAGCAACGCCTCGACTGCCTCGATCGCTGCCTCGAGGAGCTGACGCCCGAACAGCGCCATCTCATCGTCGACTACTACGCCGAGGCGCAGCGGCAGCGGATCGAACGCCGCCGCGCGCTCGCGTCGCGCCTCGGCATCACGATGAACGCGCTCGCGATCCGCGCTTGCCGCATCCGGGACACGCTCCAGGCCTGCATCGACCGGTGCCGGCGCCGGCCGAAAGGTTCCAGCGTGGCGGTCCTATCCAGATGGACCGGAACACCCGAATGAAGATGCCATTCACTCAGGAACCCGCCGGCGACCGCCGGCTCCTCGACTACGTCCTCGGCCGGCTCCCCGACGCCGACGCCGAAGCCCTGGACGAAGCCAGCATCGTCGACGATGCGGTGGCGGCGCGGCTGCGGGCGGTCGAGGACGATCTGATCGATGCGTACGTCCGCGGCGCGCTCGACGCCGAGACGCTGCAGCGCTTCGAGCACTACTACCTGGCGTCGCCGCGCCGTCGCGAGAAGGTCACCTTCGCCCGCAACTTCACGCGGGCGGTGGATCGGGCGGCGGTGCAGACGCCGCCGGCCTCCGTCGCGCAGCCGCGCCGCGCGATCTGGAAGCTGACCGCCGTGGCGGCGGCGCTCTTCGTGGCCTGCGCCGGACTCGTGATGCAGACGGTGCGGCTGGGACGCGGCATCAGCGTCGCGGAACAAGCGCGTCAGGCGCTCGATCGCCGCGCGCAGGACTTGCAGAAAGAAGTGACCGACCTGCGCGCGGCGACCGACACGGCCGCGCGTCAGCCGTCCGCGCCGAAGACGGCGCTCAGCGCGCCGGCGATTGCGCTCGTGCTGACGCCGCAGATGCGCGACGCGGGGCCGGTGCCGGCGGTCGTGCTGCCGGCGAGCGCACAGCGCATCGCCTTCGAGCTGCGTCTCGATTCGGCCGAGCCGGCGGCGTATCAGGTGGCGCTCCGCGACCCCGCGGACAACCGGATCGTGTGGCGCAGCGGCTGGATGGCGAGCGCCGGTCCGTCGCTGATGGTGTCGCTGCCGGCCGGGATCTTCAAGCCGCAGCACTATTCGCTCGATCTGCTGATGCGGGACGCGCACGGCATCGCCGCCGACGTCGCGGGCAGCTACGCGTTCGAGATCGCATCGCGATGATGCGGCGCACGCGTGCCGGCGCCGTGCTGCTGGCCGCCGCGCTCGTCACGCTCTCGCAGCAGCCGGTGCGGACGTCGGAACGCGAGCCGGTCACGTGGCTCGAGGGCGACGCGCCGATCGAGCGTCCGCTCGCTCACGGCGAGGCGCACCGCTACGCGATCGCGCTCCGCGCGCACGAGTGCGCGCACCTCGTCGTCGTCCAGCGCGGCGTGGACGTGGTCGTCCGCACGTTCGACGCGGACGATCGGCCGCTCGCCGCCTTCCAGAACGACATCCGCCGCACGGGTGAAGAGCCGATCGAGATCGTGTCGGACGGCGCCGGCACCTACGGCGTTCGCATCGAGGCGGCGGCAGGGTCGGCTGGCGACGGCGCGTACGCCGTGCGGATCGTGCTGCGGCACGGGGCGTCCCCGGCCGATAGGGCGGTGCAGGACGCGCGTCAGCTGCGCCGGTCGGCGATCGACGACGACATCGCGGGCCGATTCGCGGACGCGCGCGCGGCGCTCGAGCGCGCGCTCGCGATCGTCGAGCGCGAACGCGGCGCCGAGACGGCGGAGGCGGCCGCAATCGCGGCCGACCTTGCCGAGGTCTATCGGCATGTGCCCGACGATGCGCGATCCGAGGCGCTGTTCGAGCGGGCGATCGCGACGCTCGATCGCGCGATCGGGCCGGCGAACCCGGGCACCGCGGTCGTTCGCTGGCATCTCGCGCGGCTGCTCGAGAACATGGGGCAGCGCGCGAAGGCCGAGGCGCTGATCGGTCCCGCGCTCGAGACGATCGCGCGCAGCATCGGCACCGACAACCGCGCGTACGTCGGCGCGCTGTCGACCGTGTCCACGCTGCAGGCCGACGCCGGCGATCTGAACGCGGCGGAGGAGACGATTCGCCGCGGCCTGGCGATCGAGGAGCGGATCGGCGACGTGCGCAGCCTGATGTACGCGTCGCTGTTGAACAACCTCGGCGAAAACTACCGCCGCCGCCAGGAGTTCGCGCGCGCCGGCGAGTGCTACCAGCGCGCGCTCAACGTCGGCGTCCAGATCGTCGGCGAGCACGGCTACCAGCTCGCCACCGCGCTCCAGAACCTCGGCATCGTCGCGCGCGAGCGGAAGGACTACGCGGCGGCGCTCGGCTTCTATCAGCGGGCGCTGTCCATCCGCGAGCGGGTGGTCGGGTCCGAGCATCCCGATGTCGCGCAGCTCCTCGTCAACATCGCGAACATCTATCGGGCCAAGGGCGATACGACCGACGCCCTTGCGACGCAGTTTCGTGCGCTCGCGATCTGGGAGCACGCCGCGGGTCCGTACCGCGAAGCGACGCTGCTCACGGTCGGCAACATCGCGCGGACGTACGCGGCGGCGGGATCGATCGACAGCGCGCTCGCGTATCAGCGCCGCGCCGACGCGATCATCGAGAAAGAGCTCGAGCTGAACCTGGCGATCGGGTCGGAGCGCCAGAAGCTGCTGTTCGTGAACGGCGTCACCGAGCGCACCGATCGCACGCTGTCGCTGCATCTCGTCTCGGCGCCGCACGACGCGGCGGCGGCGGCGCTCGCCGCGCTCGTGCTGCTGCAGCGAAAGGGACGCGTGCAGGACGCGATGATCGACATCTTCGCGGCCGGCCGCCGCCACCTGCTCGATCCGCACGATCTCGAACTGCTCGACCAGCTGAAGGCGACGACGGCGGAGCTCGCGCGCGTGGCGATGACGGCGGACGTGCGGATGCTCGCGGCGCCGCCGGCGGCGATCGCCGCGCTCGACGCGACGAAAGAGCGCCTCGAAGCCGAGTTGAGCGCCCGCAGCGCGGCGCTGCGCGCGCAGATGCAGCCCGTGACCGTCGAGGCCGTCCAGGCGGAAATTCCCGAGGACGCGGCGCTGGTCGAGTTCGCCGTCTTCCGGCCGTTCGATCCGGCGGCGGAGCGGAACGCGGAGGCGTACGGCGCGCCGCATTACGCGGCGTACGTCCTGCGGCGGCACGCGCCGCCGTGCGGCTTCGATCTCGGCTCCGCCGCGGCAATCGACGAAGCGGTGGATGCGCTGCGCGACGCGCTCCGCAACCCGCGGCGCGACGACGTGAAGATCCTTGCGCGTCATGTGAGCGACCGGGTCCTGACGCCGATCGGCCGCGCGCTGGGCGATGCGACGCGGCTCATCGTCTCGCCCGACGGCGACCTGAACCTGGTGCCGTTCGAGGCGATGGTCGACGATCGCGATCGCTACCTCGTCGAGCGGTACGCCGTCAGCTACGTGACGAGCGGCCGCGATCTCCTGCGCATGCACGTCGGCCGCGCCAGCCGCGGCGGTCCGGTGATCTTCGCCGATCCGCTGTTTGGCGAACCGTCGCAGCGCCGCGGCGTGACGAGCGGCGCGGAGATGTCGTCGATGTACTTCGCGCCGCTGCCGGCGACGGCGGGCGAAGCGCGCACGATCAAGGCGCTGTTCCCCGACGCGACGATTTATGCCGGCGCGCGCGCCACGAAGGCCGCGCTGCAGCGCGTCGAGGCGCCGCGCATGCTCCACATCGCGGCGCACGGCTTCTTTCTCGGCGACGCGCGCGCGCGGCTGGTCAATCCGCTGCTGCGATCGGGCCTCGCGTTTGCGGGCGCGAACCTGTCCGGCGCGCAGGACGCGTCGATCCTCACCGCGCTCGAAGCGTCCGAGCTGAACCTGTGGGGCACGAAACTCGTGACGCTGTCGGCGTGCGACACCGGCGTGGGCGACGTGCGCAACGGCGAAGGCGTCTACGGCCTGCGGCGCGCCTTCGTCCTCGCGGGCACGGAAACGCTGGTCATGACGTTGTGGCCCGTCGGCGACGCGATCGCGCGCGAAACCATGGTGTCGTACTACACGGAGCTGCGCGCCGGCCTCGGCCGCGGCGACGCGCTGCGCCAGTCGAAGCTCGCGATGCTGGCGAAGCCGGGACGCACGCATCCGTACTACTGGGCCGCGTTCATCCAGTCGGGCGCGTGGACGAGCCTGGACGGCGGCGCATGACCGCGGCGGCCTACGTCACGCTGCCGAATCGCCGGCGTCTGCGCATCCGGCCGCTGCGGCACTGCGAAGAGCAGCCGATCCGCGAGCTCTACGCGCACCTCAGCGCGCGCTCGCGCTACATGCGCTTCTTCTCGGCGATGCCGACGCTGCCCGACACGCTCGTCCGGCAGCTCGCCTGCGTCGACGGCGAGCGGCGCGTGGCGTTCGTCGCCGAAGACGAAACCGATGGACGCGTCGAACCGGTGGCGCTGGCGAGTTTCGGCGCGATCGACGACACTACCGTCGAACTCGGCCTCGTCGTCCGCGACGAGTGGCAGAATCAGCGCCTCGGCACCGCTCTTGCGACGTGCGTGCTCGATGCCGCCGAAGCGCGCGGCTTCCATCGCTTCGTGGCGAGCATCCATACGCACAACACGGCCATACGACGTTTGTTGTATCGCGTCGGCATTGTCGTGTCGTCGACGTTCGAGTCCGGCGTGTTCGAGCTCGCGTTCGTGCGCCGGCACGCGTCGGCGTCGAGCTGAAACAGATCGCCGCGTCGGTCCTACCGACATAGGAAACGAGGAGTCCTATGCCCGGTGCTGGCGTGTTCCGTCGAAGGACACGATGGGTGTGGCTCGTCGCGTCGCTGCTGGGCGCCGGCGTGCACGCGGCTGCCGCGGCTGACACGACGCCGCCGGCGATCGTCGCGAGCGCAACGCCTGTCGCCAACGCGAACGGATGGAATCGGACGAACGTGACGGTTCGGTTCACCTGCACCGCCGCTGGATCGAAGATCGCGTTCTGTCCGCCGTCGGTCGTCGTCTCCACCGAAGGCGCGAATCAGATCGTCAGCGGCACGGTCCGCGACAAGGCGGGCCGCACGGCCACCGCGACCGTCACGCTGAACATCGACAAGACGCCGCCAGTCGTGGTCGGCACGCGGTCGCCGTCGGCGCCGCCCGGCGGCTGGTCGTCGATGCCGGTCACGGTGACCTTCGACGCGAGCGATGCGCTCTCGGGCGTCGATCCTGCGAGCGTCACCGCACCGGTCACCGTCGGCGATCGACGCAACGGATCGGTGAAGGGCACAGCGAAGGATCTTGCGGGCAACGTCGGCACGTTCACCCTCACCGACATCAACGTCGACACGCACAAGCCGGCGATCTCGGTCACGCTGACGCCGGCCGCGGTCAACGGCTATCGGCCCGGTCCGGTGACGGCGCACTTCACGTGCACCGATGCGCTGTCGGGCATTGCGTCGTGTCCCGCCGACCAGGTATTCGCGACCGACGGCAAGGGTCAGGTCGCGACCGGCACGGCGACCGACATCGCCGGGAACGCGGCGACGGTCTCGACGACGTTTACGGTCGACTCGACGCCGCCGGCGATCGCGATCACGTCGGCGATTCAATCGCCGACGTCGGCCGACACGATCACGATTGGCGGGACGGTCGCGGACGCGATCTCCGGCGTCGCGACGCTCGTCGCCGACGGCACTGCGGTGACGGTCCGCGGCGGCGCCTTCACGTACGGCCCCGCGGCACTGTCGGTCGGCGACAATCAGATCACGCTGACGGCGACCGATCGCGCCGGTAACGCCGTGCAGCGCACCGTGACGGTGACGCGCACGAGCGCGACGCCGCCCCCACCGCCGCCGGATCAAGTGAACCTCGTCCAGGATCCGCAGTTCGATGCTGGCACGTCATCCTTCGCGGGTCAGGACGACAGCACGGTGGTCCAGCAGACGAATGCGGCGCCGCTCGAAGGGGCGAACAGCCTGCACGTCGCGATCAACGGCTACGGCAACAACGTCTGGTGGACGTACGACTTCGCCGGCGGTCTCGCGAGCGGGTTTCGCGTCGGCGCGCATCTGCGCTCCGATGTCGCGAGCACGTCGACGCTGCAGTTCTGCGCGATGGTGTACTACGGCGACGGCTCCACCGATCTGAACTGCGCGAACGTCAGCGGGTCGGTCGGCGACAAGGGCACCGTGTCGGCGTCGCTGGCGCTCGACGCGGCGAAGCCGCTCGCGAACGTGAACATCCGGCTGATCCAGCAGGGCGCCGCGCCGGTGTCGTTCACGCTCGACGCCGCGACCGCGTTCCTCGACGTCGTCTCGCCGCCGCCGACCGGCGGCAATGGCGGCGGCAACGGCGGAGGCTCCGGCTCGGGCGGATCCGGCGGCAGCGGCAGCAGCGCGCCCGCGTGCGGCACGAGCCCGAACACGATCTATCACGGCTTCACGTACCACCTGCCGAGCGCGCGGCCGTTCATCTCGCTGAACGACTACACGGTCAGCGGCGCGAACACGCCGGCGGCGCGCCGACTGATCGACGCCGCGAACCAGACGCTCGCGGGCAATCCGCCGTACTTGTTCGGGTCGCGCCACATGGTGCTCGCGTTCCGCCTCACCGGCGATGCGCGTTACTTGCAATGGGCGATCACCGATCAGGAACAGGTCGTCACCGACGCCGAAGCTGCCATCGCCGCGGGCCACGAACCGGCGATCGCCGGCGACTCGTATCTCGACATCGGCGCGTATCTCGACGATCTCGCGCTGACCTACGACACGGCGTTCGACCGGTTGACGGCCGATCAGCGCACGCGCTGGGCGGCGTTCGCCGAGCAGGCGATCTTCAACCTGTGGCACCCGAACGACGCCGCGTGGGGCGGCGTCTCGCATCCGTGGAGCGGCTGGGCGATTTGCGATCCCGGCGACAACTACCACTACAGCTTCATGCGCGCGACGATGCTGTGGGCGCTGGCGACGCAGGACACGTCGTGGTTCGATTTCCTGCAGACGCAGAAGTTCGGTCCGCTCGTCGACTACTTCGCCGCGCTGCCGGGCGGCGGCACGCGCGAGGGGACCGGCTACGGCACCGCGCTCAACGATCTCTTCGGCGACTACATCTACTGGAAGGCGTCGACCGGCGAGGATCTCGCCGCGCTCAGTCCGCACACGCGCGAGACGATCGACTACTGGGTGCACGCGACCGTGCCGACGCTCGACCGCTTCGCGCCGATCGCCGATCTGTCGCGCGAGTCGATTCCGAACATCTTCGACTACCAGGTCAACCTCGTCGAACAGGCGGTCCGCCTGAGCGAGGGAACCGTGCAGGCGCGTCACGGCGTCTGGTGGCTGCAGAACAACTCGCTCAAGAACGGCGTCGGCTTTCCGTTCAATCTGTTCGCCGAGCTGCTCCCGCGCGTCGATCCGGCGGAGCAGCCGACCGACCTGATGTACTTCGCCTCGGGCGCCGGCGCGCTGTTCGCGCGCACCGCGTGGACGACCGACGCGTCGTGGATCGCGTTCATCGCCGGCAAGTACGATCAGTCGCACGCGCACCAGGAGCAGGGGAACTTCACCTTCTTCAAGCACGACTGGCTGAGCGTCACCAGCAACATCTGGTCGCACAGCGGCATCCACCAGGAAGTGGAGGTGAACAACATCATCCGCTTCCAGCGCGCGAACGGCGACACGATTCCGCAAAACCAGGGCGACAACGGATCGACGATGACGCCGTCAACGGCGAACGGCGAGACGACGGTGACAGCCGATCTGTCGAACGCGTACTCCGACAACCGCAGCGCGGTCCAGAGCTGGACGCGCACGCTGCAGTTGAACGGCGACGTGCTCCGCGTGATCGACAGCTGCACGGTGGCGTCCGGCGTCACGCCGGTGTTCCAGGTGAACGTGCCGGTGCAGCCGGTGCCGCAGCAGGACGGGTCGATCGTCGCTGGCCACCTGCGCGTGATTCCGCGCACGCCGGTGACGTATCAGTCGGTGACGCTCGATCCGAGCGAGTTCACCAGCGCGTTCCGCATCGACCTCACCTCGACGGCCGGCTGCGCGTTCGACGTGCAGTTGCAGTACATCGCCAGCGCGTCGACGCCGCCGCCGTCGAACGATCAACCGCCGCCTCCGCCGCCATCGCCACCGCCACTGCCGCCGGGCACGCCGGCGCCGACGCCGGCAGACGGGTCAGCCGATCCGGTCGAACCGGTGTGGAGCGAAGTCGGCACCGCGACGCGCATCAAGAGTCCCGCGCCGCACATGCACTTCACCGTCGGCGCGCCGTTCCGCATCCTCGCCGACGCGGAGGACATCAATGCGTGGATGTGCCCGCCGGGACATCCGCCGTACGTTTGCCCGGGCACCGGCGTGACGTTCTACGTCGACGGCCAGGCGGTCGGCACCGTGCCGCCGAGCGAGACCGATTTCAACCTGTGGGAAGTGCGGCTGCCCAACGGGCTGCCGCAGGGCGATCACGTGCTGCAGGTGAAATACGTGCCGTACAACCCGTCGACGGGCGGCGGCGGCACGCCGATCGACGGCCTCGTGCCGGTCACCGTTCACGTCGACGCGCCGGCGGCGCACACGCGCACCGTCGTGCTGACGCAGAACCTGATCCTCTCCGGCCCGGTCGATCTCGACTGGGCCGACACGGCCGTCGTCGGCAACGGCTTCACGGTGACGTCGGCGTCCGGGTACTCGGGGCGCGTCCTCATCGACAACGCGAATGTCACCGGGCTCGGCTCGTACGGCACGCCGGGACTCGACGTCGTGACGAGCGGCGCCGTGTCGATTCAGAACTCGACGTTCGAAGCGACCGGGGCGGTGCGCGTCGGCGTGCAGGGATCCGCGTCGATCACGATCAAGGGGAACGAGCTGCGCGCCAACAACTTCGTCACCTACGTCGCCGACGATCCGGAGGTGCCGGTGATGCTCGAGCTCGTCGGCGACACGACCGGCGCGAAGGTCGTGCAGGGCAATCGCGTCGCCGCCGGCATCCTGCGCATCACGCGCGGCAGCTACTGGCAGATCGGCGGTCTGTCGCAGGGTGACGGCAACATCCTGATCGGCCCGCGCGCCGTCTTGCAGCTCGTCGACACGTCGAACGACACGATTCAGGGCAACTACCTGCATCACGACTATCACGGCGGCTTCAGCCAGGGGATGAACCTGTGGTTCGAGGGCAGCTCGAACCACGCGCTGGCCGAGCACAACGTGATCCGCGGCGGGTCGTGGCCGGTGCAAAGCTTCGGCGGCGAGTTCCGCTACAACCTGATCGTCGACAGCGGCCACGATTTCTGGCGCAGCGCGGCGGACGCGACGTCGATTCATCACAACGTCTTCGCGAACGCGAGCGGCGTCAACACCGGTTACGACGGCGCCGTCAAGGTGTACAGCGGCGAGACGCACCTGTCGATCGTCAACAACACGTTCGACGTCGGCGGCGCGGTCGGCGCGTTCGACGCGCCGGCGTTCAACATCGGGCCGGGCACGCTGTTCGATTCGATTCGCAACAACCTGTTCGCGAATTTCATCGACGTGACGCCCGCGTGGGGCCGCGCCATCGTTTCCGCGCCCGACGATCCGGTGTCGGCGCCGCGCGTGACCGCGTCGGACTACAACGCCTTCTTCAATCCGCTCGCGCCGGCGACGATCCGCTATCTGCCGGGCCTCGTGGCGGCCACGCCCGGCACGCACGACGTGCTGGCGAATCCGCATCTCGCCGGCGCACCGGAGATTCCGTACCGCGTGTCCGAAGGGTGTCTCTGGACGCTGCACTGCACGATCGGCTCAGTGCTCGCGCACTATCGCGATCTGTACGCGCCCTCGTCGGGCAGTCCGCTCGTCAACGCGGGCGATCCCGCTGACGGCGCGGGCGTGGCGATCGGCGCGATCGGCGACGGCGCGCATCCGCTCGATCGCTTCGGCCGCGTCGTTCCGATCTCGTAATCCCGCCGAAAGACTTCCGTCGCGGCTGCCTACGAAAGTGTAGGCAGCTGTGACGGTCCTGTTCCTCTCCCTCGCGTTCGCGGCGCTCGCCACCTTCGGCGGTTTCATGTGGGCCGCGCTCTCCGATCGCGAGCGGCGCCTCGTCGAACAGGCGATCACCGACCCGCTGACCGGCGCGTACAACCGCCGGCACCTGGAGTTCTGTCTCGACCAGGCGGTCGCGCGGCGCGCCCGCACCGCGGAGCCGGCGTCGCTGCTGCTCATCGACGTCGACTACTTCAAGCGGATCAACGACACGTGGGGGCACGCGCAGGGCGACGCGGCGCTGAAGCGCCTCGTCGCGCTCGTCGCGGCGCGCCGACGCCGCCTCGACGTGCTGTTCCGCCTGGGCGGCGAGGAATTCGTGCTGCTGCTGCCGGGCACGCGCTACATCGGCGCGCTCGCCGTGGCCGAGGGCCTGCGCGCGTCGGTCGCCGCGGCCGCGCTTCTGCCCGACGGCGCGCAGTTGTCGATCAGCGTCGGCGTCAGCGAGCTCGCGGCGGGGCAGTCGGCGCCGCGCTGGCTCGAGGATGCCGACACGGCGCTGTACCGCGCGAAGCGCAGCGGACGCAACCGCGTCAGCGCGTCGGGCGGTCTCGTGCTCGCGCCGGCACGGGTGATGTGACATGTGGACCGTCCTCGCGATCGTCGTGCACGTGACGCTGGCGTTCGATCCGTCGATCCATTCGCGGATCGTGCGGAGCGGCGCCGCTGACGAAGCGACGGCGATCTGGCGCGACTACGGCGTCGATCTCGACTGGACCGGCCGCGCGCCGGCCGATCTGTGCCTCTCCGCGCGCGTCGAGCGCACCCCACATGCCGCCGTGGGGCAGAGCGGCGCCGTGCTCGGGTCGGCGTACGTGCCGCAGGACGCCGCCCGCGGCATCGCGCCGATCCGGATCGGGTTCGACGCACTCGACGCCCTGGCGGAGCCGACGGCGGCGGTCAACGTGATGCTGCACGAGTATGCGGTCAGCACCGCGATCGGCCGCGTGCTCGCGCACGAGATCGGGCACATCCTGCTTGGCAAGCCGAGCTATCACGACGAGCGCGGCCTGATGCGGCCGGCGTTCGCGTCGACCGATTTCTCGCGGTCCGACCGATCGCGCTTCCGGCTGGACGACCGCAGCGTCGAGCGGCTGCACGCGCGGCTGCCGGAGCTGTCGTCGATCGTCGCCGCACCGGGCTGCCCGGCGCGGTGATCGCGCGCCGTCTCTGATATCGTGTGCGGCATGCGCACGCTCGCGATGCTCGCCGCCGCTCTTGTGTTCGTGCCGCAGTCGTCGGTTCGGTCCGCCGGGCCGTCGGCCGCGTGCACCACCGCGACCGCCGCCTGCACGGAGTGGGTCGCGCTCGGCGCCGGCGGCGCGCGGTCGCTCGTGTACCGCACGCGGTCGCTCGACGAACGCAACGCGAACGTCCGCCGCGCGCTGATCATGGTCCACGGCACGAACCGCAATGCCGATCACTATTTCTCGACGGCGGTGGCGGCCGCGTTTCTGGCCGGCGCGCTCGACGACAGCGTCGTCATTTCGCCGCGGATCGCGTCCGCCGCCGGCAGTTGTCACGACACGCTCGCGCCGAACGAAGTCAGCTGGAGCTGCACCGGCGACAGCTGGCGATCGGGGGGCACGGCGGCGAGCCATCCGGATCTGACGTCGTTCGACTTCGTCGACGCGATCCTGAAGAAGCTCGCGAACAAATCGGTCTTTCCGAACATGCGCGCGATCGTCGTCGCCGGGCACTCCGCGGGCGGTCAGTTCGTCGCGCGCTACCAGATGGCGAACCGAGTGCACGACACGCTCGGCGTCCCGGTCAGCTACGCCGTCGCGAACCCGTCGAGCTACGCGTGGCCCGATGCGACGCGGCCGCTGATGACCGGCGACGCGGCACCGGACGCGGCGAAGGGCGCGTGGGAGAGCGAGAAGGTCCACACGAACTTCACCTACGGTCCGTTCGACGTGTCGGCGTGCGCGAACTACGATCGCTGGCCCGCCGGCCTCGAGCAGCGGACGAGCGGGTATACGAAGAACATGACCGACGATCAGCTGAAGACGCAGCTCGTTTCGCGAAAGACGACGTTCCTGCTGTCGCAGGTGGACGTGCTGCCGCTCGGCGGGTTCGATTCCTCGTGTCCGGCCATGGCGCAGGGCGTCACGCGTCGAGCGCGCGGCGAAGCGTACCTGAAGTATGTCAACGAGCGGCTCGGCGCGACGCACGGCGCGCTGATCGTGCCCGAATGCGGGCACAACGACCGCTGCGTCTACACGACCGACGCGGTGCTGCCCGTCATCTTTCCGCCGGCGAAGTAGCCGCGAGCTCGAGCGCGCGGACCAGCGCGCCTTCGAGATACACATGCGTCAGGCCGGTGGCCCAGTATTCGGTGTCGGTCAGGTTCGGTTGCGTCGTCTCGCGTGACGTCCGCCGCGTCGGACCGCCGTCGGCCGGCACGAACGCGATCCAGCCTTCCCACAAGTTGGCGTCGAGGCGCGCGCCGTACACGAGCGCGCGATACGCGATGCCGTCGCTCACGACCGGCTCATCGTACTCGGCGAGCATCACAGCCATACGAACTCCTGCCTGTGGCGGTGCAAACGCATCGCCATCCACAGGTCAGCCGTTCGAGACCGCGACGACGCTCGTGACTTCTTCGACGGTGGTGAGGCCTTCGGTGAGCAGCATGGACGCGTAGCGCTTCAGATCCATCATCCCTTCGGCGAGCGCCGCGGCGTGGATCTCGTCGGCCGTGGCGTGCGCCGCGATCATCGCGCGCAGCGGCGGCGTCAGCCGGAGGACTTCGTAGATGCCGATCCGGCCGCGCACGCCGCGGTTGCCGCACAGCGCGCATCCGCGTCCACGATAGAGCGGCGTCCCTTCGGGAAAGCCGAAGTACTTCGCGGCCGCCGCGTCGGCGGGGTACGGCTCCTTGCAGTCGGCGCACAACCGTCGCGCGAGCCGCTGCGCGATGACGCCGATCGTCGACGAGGTGACGAGGAACGGCTCGATCTCCATTTCGCGCAGACGCGTGAACGCCGACGCCGCGTTGTTGGTGTGGAGCGTCGTGAACACGAGATGGCCGGTCAGCGCCGCTTCGACGGCCGTCTTCGCCGTTTCCTTGTCGCGCGTCTCGCCGACCAGCAGCACGTCCGGATCCTGGCGCAGAAACGCGCGCAGGATCGCCGCGAACGTCAGCCCGATCTCCGCCTTCGTCTGGATCTGCGTCACGCCGGGCAGGTCGTACTCGATCGGATCCTCGGCCGTCGAGATGTTCACGCCGGCATCGTTGATCTCGGCGAGCGCCGAGTAGAGCGTCGTCGTCTTGCCCGATCCGGTCGGTCCGGTCACGTAAATGATGCCGTACGGCTCCTCGATCATCGCCCGCACGAGCCCGAGCGTCGGCGCATGCGTGATGAGCTTGTCGAGGCCGAGCGTCGTATTGGATTTGTCGAGGATCCGCATGCAGACCTTCTCGCCCCACTTGCCGGGGACGGTCGACACGCGGAAATCGATCGGACGATTCTCCATGGTCACGCTGATGCGGCCGTCCTGCGGCAGCCGCTTTTCGGCGATGTCGAGGCGCGCGAGGATCTTCGTGCGCGAGATCAGCCCGAGCTGCACTTTTTTCGGCAGCCGCTGCACCACCTGCAGCACACCGTCGACGCGGAAGCGGACGACGACGTCGTGCTCCATCGGCTCGAGGTGGATGTCGCTCGCGCCCTGCTTGATCGCGAGGCCGAGGATCGAGTTGGTCAGCCGGATGATCGGCGCGTCTTCCGACGCCGTCATCAGGTCCTGCTTCGTCTCCCCCTCGCCTTGCGCATCGTCGGCGAGCTGCAGCTCGCGGATGAGATCCGACTCGAGCAGATCGGCGGTGACGATCGGCGCCGACGCCGGCGTCTGCGGTGCGCTCGCCGCGGCCGCGGGAATCGGGTTCGCCGCGAGGAAGCGCTTGAGGTCCTCTTCGCTGATCGCGACCGGCTCGATGAGGACGCCCTTGATGATCCGCCGCACGTCGTCGAGCGCGACGATGTTGTTCGGGTTGGTCATCGCGAGCGTGAGCCGGTTGTTCGCAAACGCGACCGGCACGACCCGGTGCTGTTTGACGAGCGCGTCGGGCAGCAGCGCGAGAACGCGCGGGTCGACCTTCAGCTTCGCGAGGTTGACGAAATCGATCCCGGCATGCTGGTTCGCGCGCTCGATCCGCTCGGCGAGCGACGCCATCAGCGCGAGGCTGACCGTCGGGAACGTCTGGATGACCGCTTCGAACTCGCTGCGGCCGAGCACCGCGCACGTCGTCGCTTCGAGCGCGACGACGGTGGCGCTGCGCGGATGTCCGGTCAGGAGCGCGAGGTCGCCGAAGATTTCGCCCGCGCCGAGCTCGGTGAGGACGAACTCGAAGCCGCTCTGCGGATCGCGGCGCCGGACCGCGACGCGTCCCGAGACGATGACGAACGCCGAATCGCCCGCGGCGCCCTCGCGGACGATGACCGCCTGCGGCACGAAGTCGACGCGGCGCATCCGCGATTCGAGCTGCGTGCGCGCGGCGGCCGGGACACCGGCGAACAGGGAAGCCTGGTCGAGTGACGTGGCCATGCGGTGTGAAGATTATAGAGTCGGGCGATAATTCACCGCGCATGTTCCTGGTCGCCGCCGCCGCCCTTCTCGTCTACATCGCGCTGATTGCCGCGGCGCAACTGATCCGCCGAGGGTCGCGCATCCGATTCGGCGTCACCTTCCATCTGTTCGCCGCCGCGGCGGCCGTGTTCGCGGGGCTCGCGCTCTCGCCGTGGCACGGCGCGGACGCCGCCGCCGTGCGGCGCCACGTCGGCGCGGCGGCGCTCGTCCTCGCCGTCTTCCCGATCACGGCGCTGCTCAACCGCGTGCTCTGGCGTCGCGCCGCGAGCGGCAGCGCGCGCGGCGAAACGCCGCGCGTGCTCGCCGACGCCACCGGCATCGTCCTGTTCGCCGTCGCGATGCTGGTCGTCCTCGAGTTCGTCTACGGCGTGCAGGTGCCCGGCTTGCTGGCCGGGTCGGGCGTCGTCGCGCTGGTGCTGGGCCTGGCGCTGCAGGACATGCTCGCGAACCTGTTCGCCGGCATCGCGCTCTACCTGCAGAAGCCGTTCGCGACCGGCGACTGGCTGCTCATCGACGGGCGCGACGCGCGCGTCATCGAAGTGTCGTGGCGCTCGACGCGGCTGGTGACGACCGACGACGTGCTGATCGACGTGCCGAACAGCACGATCGTCAAGAACACGATCACCAACTTCGAGCGCCCGTCGCTGCGGCACGCCATTCGCGCGACGTTTCCGCTGCACGACGAGGTGCCGCCGGCGCGCGCGCAGGCGGTGCTGAAGGCGGCGGCCGCGAGCGTCGACGGCGTGTGTGCCGAGCCGGCGCCGAGCGTGCACGTGAAGGAATTCGGGCCGGACGCGATCGTCTACGAAATCAAGGTGTGGATCGAAGATCACGCGGTCGCGTCGCGCGTCCTCAGCGACGTGCGGTCGCACTGTTGGTACGCGGCGCACCGCGCCGGCCTCGACGCGCCGTTCGCGACGATCGCGCTCCGTCGCGCCGCGACGAGCGCCGACGCGGAGCGCGCCCGGGCCGTGGCGGCGCACGCGCTCGCCGCGCATCCGATTTTCGGGTTCCTCGGCGCGGATCGGATCGACGCGCTCGTCGCCGAGAGCCTCGTCGCGCGCTTCTCGCCGGGCGAGCACGTCGTCGAGCAGGACGCGCCGGGCGAGTCGATGTTCCTCGTCGTCCGCGGCCACGTCGACGTGGTGATCCGGCGCGACGGCCGCAGCGACGTCGTCGCGCGCCTCGGACCGGGCGAGTGCTTCGGCGAGATGTCAGTGCTGACCGGAGAGCCGCGCGTGGCGACGGTCGTTGCGCGCGGCGAGCTGGAGGTCGTGGAGATCACGAAGGACGCGGTCGCGCGCCTGGTGACCTCGCATCCGGACGTGATCACCAGGCTGAGCGAGCTGCTCGGCGAGCGGCAGCGCGCGAATCAGGAAGCCGCGGCGCTCGCCACCGGTGGCGAGGCCGCGGAGCAGGCCTCCGCAGGCATGCTGCGGCGGCTGAGAGGATTCTTTCAGCTCGGTTAGACGATCCCCGCTTTGAACGCCGTCAGCTCCGCGTCGGTCACCTTGACGACGACCGGATTCGGGTTCGGCCCGCCCTTCGCGGCGCGATCCGGCCCGACTCCTCGCGCGCCGCCGGAGGCCGACACCTGCGTCGATTCTTTTTCCGGCTTCACCGCGCCCGTCAGGTTCGAGAGGCCGAAGCCCTTCTTCTTCTGCTCCGGCTGCTTCGCGTCCTTGTCCTTGTCCTTCGAATCGGGGTCCTTCGCGTCGCCGCCCTTGGTCGAGCCGGTCAGGCCCGAGGCGCCGTCGACGACCGTGGCGACCTGCGTGACGGGCGTCGGCTTGTACGACACGTTCGAGGTGTACCGCGTGAGGACGGTGGCGCCGGTGCGCTTACCGGCGAGCGCACGCACTTTCTCGATGCGCTCCTTCGTCTCGGGGTGGGACGCGAAGAGGCCGTTGCGGGCCGGCTGATCTTTGTTGCGCTCGTCGAGGCGCGTCAGGAAATCGGCGAGCGCGGCGGGCGCGTATCCCAGCTTGGCGGCGAGCTCCACCGAGCCCTTGTCGGCGTCGAGCTCGTCGCCGCGGTCGAACGCGTTCTCGAGAATCATCTCGTACGCTTTCGTCGCGATGCGATCGAGGAACGGACCGCGATCGCTGAGCGTCTCGTTCGCGCCCATCTGCACCGCGTTGTTCTTGCGGATCGCCGCGACCGCGTGCTTGTGCGCGACGTGCGTGATCTCGTGGCCGAGCACGTCCGCCAGCTCCGCCTCGTTCTGAATCAGCCCGAGCGCACCGCGCGTGATGTGCACGATGCCGCCCGGCGCCGCGAACGCGTTCACACCGTCCGTGTCAAGGACGATGAACGTCCACGGCAGCTTCGGGCGCTCGGACTGGCGGGCGAGCAGGGTGCCGACGAGCGCGACGTATTTCGTTACTTTCTCGTCCTGCACGACGCCGAAGCGTTCGCGGATCTTCGTGCTGACGTCTTTGCCGATCCGGATTTCTTCGTCTTCGCTGACGTTCAGCTGATCGGCTTTCTGCTTCGCATCGTCCGCCTTCTGCTTGGCGGTGTCGATCTTGTTCAGCAGGCCGCCGAACTGCGCGTGCGCCGGGCGGCAGATGGACAGCATCAGCATCGCGAGCACTACACGTTTCATACCTGGGCCTCATGTGCGCCGCTGCGACCTACGAGCTCGTACGCCGCGACGGCCTGACGTTTCCCCTTCACGACGACGTCGCCGAGCGGGCGCACGTCGAAGCGGCCCGTCAGCCGGGCGCGGGTGGCGTCGCTGATGATAATCCGGGTACCGTAATCCTTGTTCAGCGATTCGAGCCGGGCGCCCAGGTTCACGGCGTCGCCGATCACCGTGTAGCTCATGATCTGGTCGGAGCCGATATTGCCGGCGATCATCGGGCCGGTGTTGATGCCGATGCCGATGTCGATGCGCGGCCGTCCCTGCTCGGCCCACCGCGCGTTGAGCGCCGCGAGCTCGTCGAGCATCTCGAGCGCCGCCGCGCACGCGTGATCGGCGTGCTGCGCGTCGTCGAGCGGCGCGCCGAAGAGCGCCATGACGGCGTCGCCGACGAACTTGTCGACGGTGCCCTGGTGGCGAAAGACGATCGCGACCATCGCCGTGAGGTATTCGTTGAGCAGGTGGACGATCGCTTCGGGCTCCGACGCCTCGCTGACCGTCGTGAAGCCGCGGATGTCGGAGAAGAGCACGGTCATCTCGCGGCGTTCGCCGCCGAGGCGCGCGAGCGCCGGGTCCTCGACGAGACGGTGATAGACGTCGCGCGAGACGTACTGGCCGAACAGCCTCTTGACGACGCGCTTCTCGCGTCCCTCGACGAAGTACTGATAGCCGACGCCGGCAAACAGCGCGACGGCGCCGGCGAGGATCGGCTGCGACACGTTGAGCCAGTAGCCGCCGGCGAAGAGGCGCGTCGCGAACCAGAGGAACGCGCCCGCGGCGGCGAGCGCGGCGGCGGTGGCCCACCATGCGGGAAGCAGCGTCGCCGTCACGCCGAGAAGCAGCGCGGCCGCGAAGACCGATGCGACGCGCACGCGCGCCGTCGACGGCCACAGAAAGCGTCCGCTCAGCATGTCGTCGGCCACGGCGGCGTGGACCTGAATGCCCGGCATCTTGCCGTGCGCGAACGGCGTCTCGAACACGTCGTACAGGCCGGTCGCGGTGACGCCGACGAAGACGATCTTGTCGCGGAACACCGACGGGTCGATGTTCGGCTTCTGCCCCGCGAGGATCTGCTCGAGCGAGTACTCGAGGTCGTAGAAGGAGTACATCGGGTACGTACGCGTCTGTTCGTCGGCGAGCAGCGCAGGGCCGCGGAAATTGATCAACGACCAGCTGTAGGTGACGGCGGCGTCGGCGGTTTGCACGGTTCGCGACTCGAGCGGCATCACGCGGTCGCGGACGCGGAGCTGATGCCCGTCCATCGACACCTCGTCGGGCCGCACGTGCATCGCGCGGAGCGCCGCGGCGAGCCCGAGCGACGGGAGTGCGATCGATCCGGTGCGGACGAACGGCACCGTGTGGCGCAGTGGACCGTCGGCGTCGATCACGAACAGATTGTGGCCGAGGCCCGACGCGGCCGACGCCAGCGTGCCGAACGGCGGGAAGATCACTTTGCGTTCGAGCGCGTCGGTCGTCGCGAGGTGGAAGCCGGGATCGGGCAGCCCGGTCGACTCGCCCGACTCGGCCTCGTAGGTCGCGTCCGCGAGCAGGAGCACGTTGCCGGCCGCCTTCACGGAATCGACGAGCGCCTTATCCGACTCAGCCCCCGACCAGGTGTCGGCGCCGAAATCGAAGCCGCGGCGCGTGTCGGCGTCGGCGAAGTCGACGTCGTACGCGATCAGCTTCGCGGGCGCCTTCGCGAGGTAGTCGATGAGCATCGAGTGGACGGCGCGCGGCCACGGCCACCGTCCGGCGTTTTTCTGCAGGTTGCGCAGCGAGTATTCGTCGATGGCGACGAGCGCGATGTTTTTCGCCGCCGTCTCGGGCCGCGCCGTGCGCGCCAGGCGCCAGTCGTAGGTCTTCAGCTCGACGGTGTCGAGCCACGGCTGCGCGGCGAGGACGATCAGCGCCGCGGCGACGCCGAGGATCGCGCCCGCGAGAATTCGCACCCGACGATATTAATCGAGACGCTGATCGGCGACGATCTCCGCGTCGAGCAGCACGATCAAGCCTTCGCGGACCATCTGCCGCATCTCGGGAAGGATCGCGCGCAGCTTCGGCTCTTCGTCGATGACCATGATCGTCACCGGCCGATCGTCGGCGATCCCGAACAGCCCCTTGTGATGCATGCGCATGTGATGGCCGAATCCCATCAACCCGGTCTGGGCGGTCGCGCCGGCCACCTCGAGCTGATGCAGCCGCTCGACGATCGCCTGATACAGCGGGCGGTTGTGCCAGACGTCGGCCTCGTTGACGAAGAGCAGCAGCACTTTCACCGGTGCGTTCATGAGTGTCCGTTCTCCGATCGTCGCGCGACGAACCAATAGAGCGCCGGCAGCGCAAACAGCGTGAGGACGAGCGTCGACAGCAGGCCGCCGACGACGACGGTCGCGAGCGGCCGCTGCACGTCCGATCCGATGCCGGTGGCGCGCGCGGCCGGCACCATGCCGAGCATCGCGACGAGCACCATCATCAGCACCGGCCGCATCTGCGCCAGCGAACCCTGCACGACGGCGTCGCGCGTCGTCACGCGCTGGTCGCGGCGGCGCCGGTTGATTTCCGAGACGACGAGCACGCCGCTCATGACGGCGACGCCGAAGAGCGAGATGAAGCCCACCGCGGCCGAGACGCTCAGGTTGATGCCGCGCAGGTACAGCGCGAGGATACCGCCGACGAGCGAGAACGGCACGTTCAGCAGCACCAGTCCCGCATACGTGGTCGATCCGAACGTAAAGAAGAGGAGCGCGAAGATGACCACGACGGTCACCGGCAGGATGAAGGCGAGGCGGCGGCGGGCGCGCGCCAGGTTTTCGAATTGCCCGCCCCATTCGACGCGGTAGCCGTCGGGCAGCTTGACCGCTGTCGCAAACCGCGCCTGTGCGTCCTCGACGAAGCCGCCCTGATCGCGTCCGCGGATGTTGGTGCGGACGGAGATCTGCCGCCGGTTCTCGCGCCGCGCGATGATCGTCGCGCCCGACACGATCTGGATCTTCGCGAGCTGCGACAGCGGAACGCGGCCGCCGTCGCGCGTCGTGATCAGGATCGCGCCGATCGCCACCGGATCGATGCGCGCCTCGGGCACGTAGCGGACGGTGATGTCGAATCGCCGCTCGCCGTCGAAGAAGGTGCTCGCCGTGCGGCCGCCGATCGCCATCTCGATCACGTCCTGCACGTCGCGCACGTTGAGGCCGTAGCGCGCGACCGCCTGACGATCGATTTGAATCCGCAGCTGCGCCTGGTCCTCTTCCTGCTCGATGCCGGTGTCGGCCGCGCCCGGCACCTCTTTCAGCACCGCCAGCGTCTCGCCGCCGAGACGCCGCAGTTGCGCGAGGTCGGGGCCGGTGATGATCACCGCGAGGTCGGCCGGCGAGCCGGTCACCGCTTCGGTGACGTTGTCGATGATTGGCTGCGTGAAGCTGAAGAAGCCGCCCGGGATCTGGCTGCGCAGCCGCGCGGACAGCTCTTCGACGAGCTGCGCCTTCGTCTTGCCGTGCCACGTGTCGTACGGCTGCAGCGCGACGAAGAATTCGTTTCGATTCGGTCCGTACGGATCCGTCCCATCGTCGTTCCGGCCGGTTTGGGAGGTGACGAGCTTCACCTCCGGCGATTGCTTGACGAGCTGCCGGATCGAGGTCGCGAGCTCGGACGATTTGGTCAGCGAGATGCCGGCGGGGAAGTTCGCGCGAATCCAGAGCACGCCCTCGTCGAGCTGCGGCAGGAATTCCGAGCCGAGGAACGTCGCGAGGACGAACGCGCCCGCGACGACCACGCCCGCGATCGCGAGCACGCGGCCGGGAAAGGCGACGGTGGCTTCGAGCGCGCGCGCATACTTGCCGTACAGCCACGTCAGCACCGGGTTCTCCCACGCGGTCGACGTGTGCCGGAAGAGATACGTCGCGAGCACCGGGATGAGCGTGAGCGCCAGCAGCATCGACCCGAAGAGCGCGTAGCAGACCGTGAACGCCATCGGCGTGAACAGCCGCCGCTCGACGCGCTCGAGCGTGAACAGCGGGATGTACGCCGCGACGATGATCATCAGCGAGAAGAAAATCGGCCGTTCGACGTCGAGCGCCGCGTCGCGGATGATGTCGATGTTGGTCTCGTGCGCGGCCGGCTTGCGATGCGCGAGCGCATGGACGATGTGCTCCACCATCACCAGCGTGCCGTCGACGATGATGCCGAAGTCGAGCGCGCCGAGGCTGAGCAGGTTCGCCGGGATGCCGCTGAAATGCATGCACACGAAGGCGAACAGCAGCGACAGCGGAATGGTGATCGCCGTCAGCAGCGCTGCGCGCACGCTGCCCAGGAACAGAAAGAGCACCGTGACGACGATCACGAGCCCTTCGAGGAGCGTGTGCGTCACCGTGTGCAGCGTGTTGTCGACGAGATCGGTCCGGTCGTAGATCGGCACGATCCGCACACCGTCCGGCAGCCCGCCGCCGTTCAGCTCGTCGACCGCCTCGTGGATCCCCTGCAGGACCTCGCTCGGATTCTCGCCCCGGCGCATCAGCACGATCCCCTCGACGTGATCGAGCTTGTCGTCGACGGCGAAGATGCCGGTCCGCGGCGCGTCGCCGATCTTCACGCGCCCGAGATCGCGGACGAACACCGGCACGCCGCCCGACGAGCTGACGACGACGTTCTCGATGTCGCTGATCGACTGGATCAGCCCCACGCCGCGGACGACGAGCCCCTGCTGCCGGTTGTCGATGAGCGCGCCGCCGGCGTTCTGGTTGTTCGCGTCGACCGCCTGCGCGACGTCGCGGATCGACAAGTTGTATTTCGTGAGCGCCGCCGGGTCGACTTCGATCTGATACTGCTTGATGACGCCGCCGAACGGCGTGATGTCGGTGACACCCGGCACCTGCAGCAGCCGCGGCTCGATCACCCAGTCCTCGATCTCGCGCAGCTCGCGCGAATCGCGGCCGTTGCCGTCGAGCGTGTAGCGGTACAACTCGCCGATCGGCGTCGACAGCGGACCGAGCGTCGGCGTGACGCCGTCCGGCAGGCTCGCGTCGCGCAGCTTCTCGAGCACCACCTGCCGCGCGAAGTAGTCGTTGGTGCCGTACTCGAACGTCAGCTCCACGACCGAGAGGCCGAAGATCGTGCGCGATCGGCGCGCGATGACGTTCGGCACGCTGTTGAGCGCGCGCTCGATCGGCACCGACACCTGCTGCTCGATCTCTTCCGCCGCGTGGCCGGGATAGAGCGTGATGACCACGACCTGCGTGTCCGAGATGTCCGGATACGCCTCGATGCTGAGCTGCGTGAACGCCCAGATGCCGAGGCCGACCAGGGCCAGGCCGAGGAGAAGCGCGAGAAACCGCTGCTGAAGCGCGAGGCGAAGGAGCTTGGCGATCATGCTACGTGCGCTTCTGCAGCCCTTTCAGGAGCATCACGCCGTCGGTGACGACGCGGTCGCCGGGCTTGACGCCGCTGACGACGCGAAACAGATCGCCGGCGCGCGTGCCGAGCGTGACGTCGCGCTGCTCGAACCGTCCCGGCGCGGTTTCCACGAACACCGCCGTGTGCGTGTCGCTCTGCATCACCGCGCCGGCCGGCACCACCGTCGTCTTCTCGATCGACTCGATGTGATGAATGCTGCCGAACATCTCCGGCCGCAGGCGGCCGTCGCGGTTGTCGAGCTCGGCCTGCACTTTCACCGACCGCGTCTGCGGATCGACCGTGTCGGCGATGCGCGACACCTTGCCGCGGAACGTCTCGCCGGGATACGCGACGAGCGACGCGTCGATCTGCTCGCCGAGCTGCACGAATCGGATGTAGCTCTCCGGCACCTGCGACGAAATCCATACGGTGCTGAGATCCGCGATCGTCATGACCGGCGCGCTCGTGTCGTTGCGATATTCGCCGGCGACGATGCTGAGGTCGAGGACCTTGCCCGAGAGCGGCGATCGCAGCGTGACGTGCTGATCGAAATCGCCGGCGTGCAGCCCGAGCACCGTCAGCTTGCGCATCGCCTGCTGCCGCGCGGCCTGCGCCTGCTCGAGCGCCGCCTTGGCCTGCGTCAGCGCCGATTCGGCGGTGAGCACGTCCTTGCGCGCGACGGCGTCGTGCGCGAACAGGTCCGACGCGCGGTCGTAGTCCGCCTGCGCCTTGACGAGCGCCGCCTGCGCCTGCGTGACGTTCGCCTGCGCGCTCAGATCCGCCGACATCGCGCTGTCGGCGTCCGGGCTCTCGAGCGTCAGGAGCGGCTGGTCTTTCGCGACGGCGTCGCCCGTCTTGACGAGCACCGCGGTGACGCGTCCGGTGACCGGCAGCAGCACCTTCGAGACGCGGTTCGGGTTCGCCTCGATCTTGCCCGGCGACGTCACTTCTTCGGTCGGCAGCTCGGCTTCCTTCACCGCCTCGCGTTTGATCTGGCCGAGCATCGGCGAATCGGGTGGAATGACGACGATCCCCGGCGCCGGCGACGCGACGTGCGCGGCGTCGACGGGCGCGGCCGCGTGACCGCTGCAGGCGGAGGCGACGATCAGCGCCGCGAACGCGGGGACCGCCGAGACGATCAGACGTTTCATGGGTGCACTCCGGCGCCGCCCGCGCTTGCGTCGAGCGTGTAGAGGCTGCGCGCGTAGTCGGCGCGCGCGGCGTTGTAGCTCTGCATCGTGTCGTTGAACGCGCGCACCGCGTCGAGGAACTCGACGAAGCTCGCCTCGCCGCGGCGGTACGAATACTCCGTCGCCGATCGCACGTCGCGCGCGCGCGCCAGCATCTGCGCTTCGATCGTCGAGACGACGTCGCGGGCGGCGGTGTACGCCTCGTACGCGGCGTCGACCTCGGTCCGGACCTGCGCCTCGTACGCGGCGATGCGCGCGGTGGTCTGCTTCTCTTCGAGCTGCGCGCGCGCGATCTCGCCCTGATTGCGGTTGAAGAGCGGCAGCGGCGAGCTGAGGAACAGGCCGTAGAGCGCGCCGCCGGCGCCGGCCGGCGCGGGCAGCGGCTGATACTGATGATGGAATTCGCCGCTCAGCGTGAAGTCGACCTTCCCCTGCGCTTCCTGCAGCCGCAGATCGGCCGTGGAGCGCGCCTGATCGCGCCGCAGCGCCTCGAGGTCCGGCCGCTGCGCGATCGCGAGCCGCTGCACGGCGTCGCGATCCACAGCGGCGCTGTCGCGGCGCAGGTTGTCGTCGACCTCGATCGGTGCCGCGTCGATGCGGCCGAGCAGCGTCCGTAGCCGTCCCTGCGCCACGGTCAGCTTCGCCTGCTGCTGCCGCACGTCGTTCTGAAATTGCAGCGCCGCCAGCCGCGACCGCGACAGCTCGACCTGCGACAAATCGCCGGTCCGCACCCGCTCGGTGTTGATCTGCACGAGCGCGTTGAACGCGTCGAGCGACTCGCGCGCGAGCGCCAGATTCTGCTTCGCCTGGACGACGTCGACGCACGCGCTCTGCACGTCGAGCGCGAGCTGACGCACCGTGTTCATCAGCTGCAGCTCGGCCACCGACTTCGCGGCGCGCGCGACGTCGAGCCGGTACTCGCGCTTGCCGCCGCGCTCGATCGGCACGTCGACGTGCGCGATCTCCTCGCGCGGGCTGACGCCGTTGTCGAACAGTTCGGTCGACGGCAGCAGCGTGCTGACGGTCACGACCGGATTCGGGCGCAGCCCCGCCGTGACGATGCGCGCGTCGGCGACGCTGACCGAGTAGCGCTCGGCGATGAGCGTCAGGTTGTGGTCGATCGCCTCGCGCACGGCGGCGTCGATCGTCAGCGCGCCGTCGGCGCGCTGTGCCGACGCGCGGCCGACGAGGCCAGACACAAGACCGATCGCGACCGCGCACGCACGGGCGCGGCGTGTAACGTTCATTGAACTCTCCGAAGCCGAAAAAATGATGACTAGAGCAGAGGAGAGCCGCACGGCGGGCCGCGCAGCCGCTGCGACGCGCGCGGACGCTCGGGGCGCGCCGCCTCGGCGCCGCGCGCGAAACCGCTCCACGCGAGCACCACCGCGATCGACGAGGTCGGCTGCGCATCGAACGTCGGCGGATCGATCGGCACCGACGGCTGCGCCGCCGGGCCGTCCCCTTCGACGCCCGGCCGCGCCGCGTCGCCAGGCGCGCCGCGCGACGGCGCCGGATCCTGACGCACGAGCCGGCCGGTGCCGTCGTTGATCCACACGAAAAGATGCAGCGCCTCGTCGGTCGCGACGACGTCGGCGTCGCCGTCGCGATCGATGTCGGCGACGACGATCGACGTCAGCGGCGCGGGCCAGTCGGGCAGCGACGCCGCGAGCGCGGGCGGGAGCTGACGCGACGTCGTCAGCGCCACGCACACCGCGAAGAGCAGGTGCGTCATGAACTTCTCATGATAGCAACGCGATATTAGGAAGCCGTGAGTGCGCCGTATAATCCGGCTTTCTCTATCGAAGGAGATATGCCGTGACACGCCGCCTGATGGCGATCGCGTTGGCCAGCGTCGCAACCGCATTCCTCGCCGCGCAGACGCCGGAACCGGTGACGCTGTTCCAGTCGCCGACCGTCAACCGCACGCACGTCGTCTTCGTCTACGCCGGCGATTTGTGGTCGGCGCCGCGCGGCGGCGGCGAAGCGCGGCGGCTGACGACCGGCAGCGGCGTCGAGCGCAATCCGATCTTTTCGCCCGACGGTGACACGATCGCGTTTACGGGCGAGTACGACGGTAACGCCGACGTCTTCACGATCCCGGCCGAGGGCGGCGTCCCGAAGCGGCTGACCTATCACCCCGGCACGGACGAAGCGGTGGGGTGGACGCCGGACGGCAAATCGGTACTCTTCCGCAGCGCGCGCTGGTCGCCGAACAACGTGCCGGCGCTCTTCACGGTGCCGCGCGACGGCGGGTTCCCGGTGCAACTGCCGCTCTTCGAGGCGCACAGCGGCTCGTACTCGCCCGACGGAACGCGCATCGCGTACGCGCCGGTGCCGCCGGCGTTCACGCAGTGGAAACGGTACCGCGGCGGACGGACGAGCCGACTGGCGATCGCGACGCTCGCCGACTCGCGCGTGGAGGCGATCCCGCGGGACAACTCGAACGACTTCGCGCCGATGTGGGTCGGCGACCGCGTGTTCTTTCTGTCGGACCGGAACGGCCCGGTGCGCCTGTTCAGCTACGACACCAAGACGCGCAAGGTCGCGCCGATCGCGACGCCCGACGGATTCGATCTGAAAGCGGCGACCGCGGGCGCGGGCGCGATTGCGTACGAGCAGTTCGGGACGATCTACGTGTACGACCTGAAGAGCGGCCAGGCCGAGCGGCAGCGGATTACGCTCGCCGGCGATCTGCCGGAGGTGCGGCCGCACATCGTCAACGGCGCGGAGACGATTCGCGGCGCGGTGCTGTCGCCGACCGGCGTGCGCGCGGCATTCGAGACGCACGGCGACATCCTGACGGTGCCGGCCGAGAAAGGCGACACGCGCAACATCACGTCGACCCCCGGCGCGCACGAACGCTCGCCGTCGTGGTCGCCCGACGGCCAGTCGATCGCGTACTTCTCCGACGAGCGCGGCGAGTATCAACTGTGCGTGCGCGACCAGGCCGCGGCGAAACCGGCGCGCTGCTTCGCGGCGGCGGAGCAGCCGACGTTTTTCTACGAACCGGTGTGGTCGCCCGACAGCAAGAAGATCGCCTACAGCGACACGCTGCTGAACGTTTACTACCTCACGGTCGCCGACGGAAAGGTCGTGAAGGTCGACACCGATCGCATCTATGACCGTCACGGCCGTCAGGCACAGACGTGGTCGCCCGGCAGCGAGTGGATCGCGTACTCGAAGCAACTGCCGAACCGGCTGACCGCGATCTTCCTGTACTCGCTCGCGACGGCGAAGACGACGCAGGTCACCGACGGCATGAGCGACGCGGACTTCCCGGCGTTCGACAAGAGCGGCAAATACCTGTTCTTCACCGCCAGCACGGACCTCGGCCCCGTGCTCGGCAGCGGCCTGAGCACGCTCGGCCGCGAGTTCACGCGCAGCGTGTACGCGGTCACGCTGCGCGACGATCTGCCGTCGCCCGTGGCGCCGGAGAGCGACGAAGAGAAACCGCCGGCGGAGACCAAGCCGGCGACCGGCGAGCGCCCCGCGCCGCCCGCCGCGCCGGCATCGGGCGATCGGATCGATCTCGATCGCATCGGTCAGCGGATCGTCGCGGTGCCGCTCCCTGCGCGCGCGTACACCTCGCTCGCCGCGGGCAAAGCGGGCGTGATCCTCGTCGCCGAGCGCGCCCCGCAGAATCTCGCGCAGCCGGGTCCGCCGCTGATGACGATCTACCGCTACGACCTGAACACGCGGAAGGAAGACAAGGTCGCCGAACGCGTCGCCGTCTACGACGTGTCGCACAACGGCGAGAAGATCCTCGTGCGGCAGCAGCAGCGCTGGACGATCCTCCCGACGATGACGCCGCCGCGGCCGGGCGAGGGCGCGCTGAACCTGTCGGCGCTCGACGTGCGCGTTGATCCGACCGCCGAATGGCGCCAGATGTACCGCGAAGTGTGGCGCGGCGAGCGCGACTTCTTCTACAGCCCGCAGTACCACGGCCTCGATCTGAAGGGCGCGGAGTCGCGCTACCGCCCGTACCTCGAGGCGGCGGGCAGCCGATCCGACGTCATGTACGTGTTCGGCGAGATGCTCGGCGAGCTGACGGTCAGCCATCTCTTCATCAACGGTCCGCCGCCGCCGCCGTCGCACATTCGCGGCGGCCTGCTCGGCGCCGACTACGAGATCGCGAACGGCCGCTACCGCTTCCGCCGCGTCCTGACCGGCGAGAGCTGGAACCCGCAATTGCGCGCGCCGCTCGCGCAGCCGGGCGCCATGGTCAGCAGCGGCGAATATCTGATCGCGATCAACGGCGAAGACGTCCGGCCGCCGCAGGACGTCGACGCGCGCCTCGAGGCGAAGGCGGGGCAGTCGGTGCGGATTACCGTCGCCGCCGATGCCTCCGGCGCCGGCAGCCGCGAGATCGCCGTCGTCCCGACCGACGACGAGCGCGCGCTGCGCAATCGCGCGTGGGTGGAAGACAACCGGCGCAAGGTGGATCGCCTGAGCGGCGGCACGATCGCGTACGTGTATCTGCCCGACACGGCGGGCGCCGGCTACACGTCGTTCAACCGGTATTTCTTTTCACAGCTCAATCGCGACGCCGTGCTCGTCGACGAGCGCTACAACGGCGGCGGCGCGCTCGCCGACTACGTCGTCGACTACCTGCGCCGGCCGTTTCTCAATTTCATTCACGGACGGCAGGGCGACGAAGCGGTGATGCCGTTCGGCGCGGTCTTCGGACCGAAGGTGATGGTCACCAACGAGTACGCGGGATCGGGCGGCGATGCGGTGGCGTACTACTTCAAGAAGATGGGGATCGGTCCGCTGGTCGGCAAGCGCACCTGGGGCGGCCTCGTGCGCAACGGCGCCATCCCGCTGCTGATGGACGGCACGCGCGTGTCGGCGCCGGACGCGGGCATCTGGGCCGACAACGAATGGGTCGCGGAGAACAAAGGGATTGCGCCGGACATCGAGGTCGATCAGGATCCGGCGCTCGTGCGGCAGGGCAAGGATCCGCAGCTCGAGCGGTCCGTCGCGTACCTGATGGACGCGATGAAGAAGACGCCGCCGCTGAAGACGACGCCGCCGCCGTTCAGCGACTATCACAAAGTCAGAAAATCCACTTCGTCGCCACCTGAATGACGCGCGGGTCGAGCGCGGTCGTGATGGTGCCGAAGTTGGCGGCGCCGGCGACCGCGTTCGGCGCGCCGAAGTTCGGCGTGTTGAGGAGGTTGAAGACCTCGGCGCGCAGCTCGATCGCCTGGCCTCCGATCGGCACGCGCCGCATCACCGCGAGATCGACGTCGCGGTACGACGGACCGCGCACCGGATTGCGCGACGCCGATCCGATCGTGAACTGCGGCGCGATCGCGAACGCCGCCGTGTTGAACCAGTGCGCCGGCGTGCGCTGGTCGGCCGGCAATGTCGGGTCGCCGACCAGATTCGGCCGCTGCACGCCGAAGCCGGCGAAGGCGTTGAAGTTCGTCGTCTGCGTCACGGCGACGGGCGTGCCCGACTGCAGCGTGGCGAACATCGATACCGTCCAGCCCTTCCAGTCCCACACGAGCGACGAGGCGAAGTCGTTCGGAATGTCGCCCGTCGAGTGGTCGCGCTCGAGCGCGCGGTTGAAGCTGTCCGCGACCGGGTAGTTGGCAATCGGTCCCGTCAGAATCGATGCGTCGAACACCGACGACGCATCGTCCACGAGCGTCGAGCGCGTGTAGGCGACCGAGTACTGCAGCCGGTGCGACAGCCGTTGCCGCACGCTCAGCTCCAGGCCGGCGTATCTCGTCGTCCCCACGTTGTTGCGATAGAGGCTGACCGTGGTGTAGTCGGGATACGGCTTCATCAATTGCGCGACGGTGAGCATCGGATCGCCGAGCGATGAGGACCGCGGCACGATGCCGTAGTACGGGTTCGGCACCTTCTGCAGCAGCGCGGGCCCGAGCGCGAGCTGATCGACGGTCAGCTGATTCAGGTTCGTGTCGGGGATGCCGACGTGCGTGATGAACGATCCGACGTACGCCGCCTCGAACGTCGTGTTCGCGGTCAGCTGACGCTGCACCGACACGTTCCACTGCTGCGCGTATCCGGAGCCGAGCGTCGGGTCGACGGAGAACACGCCCTGTCCGAGACCGGCGGTCGGCGTCGGCGCGAGCGGCACGACCGTCGGTCCCGCCGCGAGTTGGAACGCCGGGCTGGCGTTGTCGAGCGCGCGCTGCGTCACGGTCTGCAGAAACGGAAAGGTCGGCGTCGTGAACGGCGTCGTGATGCCCGCCATCTCGATCCAGATCAACCCGTAGCCGGCACTGACGACGGTCGAATCCGACAGCTGATACGCGCCGCCGAACCGCGGACCGAAGTTGTCCTTCTTCAGCGGCCGCACCGGGTTCGCGCCGGGATACTCCAGCAGCTGCGTCTGCAGGTTGAAGACCGCCGTCTGCCCGTTGATCTCGGTCGACGGGAAGTTCAGCGTGTAGCGGAGCCCGGGATTGAGTGTGAAGCGGTTCGACACTTGCCAGTCGTCCTGGACGAAATACTCCTGCACGTGCGCGCGCTCCTGGATCGGCGCGTGTTGCACGTCGATCGAAAAGCTCTGCACGTCGCCGAGCAGGAAACTCGCGAACGGCGTGCCGCCGCCGATGTCGTTGAACGTGTAGATGCCGTTCGGCGACGGCGGCTGCACGACGTTCAGCCGCTCCCATCGCCAGTCGAGTCCCGCTTTGACCGCGTGGCGTCCTGTCACCCAGCTCACCGAGTCGGCGAGTTCGGTGACGCCGGTGTTGAATGTGGACGCGGTGTTCGGCGGCGCGCCGATCTGCTGAAAGCCGCTGATCACGTACGTCGGCAGCGTGGACGGAGTCGTCGCGGCACTGCGGACGACACTCCGCGTGGTGTTCCCGACGCGCAGCTCGTTGAGGATCGAACTCGCGAACGTGTGCTGGTAATTGGATGCGAACGCCCACGCGGTCGTGTTCTGCGGGCCGAGCGTGCCGGTCGTCATGCCGCTGCCGTCGGGCAGCGGTGTCACGGGCACGAACCCGTCGCGGAAGTACGTGAGCCGACCGAACAGCTGATCGCGGTTCGTCGCGATCTTGTGGTCGATGCGCGCGTCCCACTGGTCCTGATCGTCGATCTCGTTCGCGGTCCGCGTGTAGTTGTTCGCGCTGGCCGCCGTCGTCGGCAGCGGATAGTGGGAGAGCAGCGACACCGCAACGGGATCCATCTGCGACGCCGCAATCGTGCGGTCGGGAAAGATGCCCTGACGCTCGAGCAGCGTCGGCACCGTCGACGTCACCGTGCGCGCGATCGACTGCCGCTGCCCCTGGTAGTCGGCGAAGAAGAACGTGCGATCGCGCGCGATCGGGCCGCCGGCGACGCCGCCGAACTGACTGCGCCGGTAGTCCGGCTTGTCGGGCAGCGCGGACTGAAAGTAGTTGCGCGCGTTCAGCGCTTCGTTGCGCAGGAACTCGAACGCGTCGCCGTGCAGGCTGTTGGTGCCTGCCTTCGTCGTCAGGTTGACGACGCCGCCGTTGAAGCGACCGAACTCCGCCGGCGGGCTGTTGCTCTCGATCGCGAACTCCTGAATCGCGTCGACGACCGGGAAGTACGCCACCTGCCCCGGCTCCGGCTGCAGCACGGAGATGCCGTCGAACAGATATTCGTTCGTCCGCGGCCGGCCGCCGTTGATGCGCGGCAGTTGCGAATTCGGCGGCAGCGCGACACCCGGCGCCAGCGCCGAGAGGCCGACGAACGTGCGGCCGTTGAGCGGCAGTTGCACGACCGTCCGGTGCTCGACGACGCTGCGGAGGGTGGACGACTCGCTGCGCAGCATCGGCGCGTCGGCGGTGACGGTGATCGCTTCCTGCACGCTGCCGACCGCGAGATCGAAATCGAGCCGCGCGGTCTCGCCCGTGGCGAGCCGAACGCCGTCGCGCCGCATCGGCTTGAAGCCGGCGAGGTCGACCTCGATGCGGTAGTCGCCGGGCGCGAGCCCCGCCGCGGCGTAGACGCCGTCGGCGCTCGAGACGACGACCCGCTGACGATTCGTCGCGACGTCGGTGACGGTGACGGTTGCGCCCGGGACGGCGGCGCCTGCCTGATCGTGAACGACCCCGGTGACCTGGGCGCCGGCGATCTGCGCCACGAACAGGACTGCGATCCACCACATCGGCGGATCACTCTACCGATCGAGTCACATATGGTCAAAACGACTCATATCGCAGAGTCGAATCGGGTCGATATTTAGTCATCGGCGGCTTTTCGTCGCGTCACGCGGCCGGGCGCCTGCTTTTCGGCACCAATCACGCGAAGGCGCGCGGGTTTCGATCGAATTTCCGAGAGAAAACGGCGAGCGAGAGACCCGCCGCGGTCCGGTCTGTCGCTTGCATTTCCCACGTACAGCAATACCCGTATGAGCACCGCATTCGTCTGGTTGGCCATCGGCTCCAGCGTCAGCATGGGTCTGGCCGGCGTGTGCCTGTTCGTGTTCGCGGTGCGTCACGGCTACTTCACCGATTTCGAGTCCGCGAAGTACCACGTGTTCTGGTCCGACCTGCAGGACGAATCAACTGCCATCAGCGAGGAGCGTCAGGGTGGCCCCGACCGATGATCGTCGCACCTTTCTCTTTTGGATCAGCAGCGCCGCGCTCACCGGGTCGGGGCTGATCTCGGCGTTCTCGAACTTCGTGTTCATGAAGCCGCGCGCGACCTACGGTCAGCCGACGCGCTTCGCGATCGGGCGGCCTGACGACTATCCGCCCGGCTCCCGTGTCGCCCTCGAAGCGCGCCGCGTGTGCATCGTCCGCGACGCGAACAAGCTCGCGGCGATCTCGACGACGTGCACGCATCTGGGATGCAGCGTGGCGGTGTCGGAGACCGGTTTTGCGTGCCCGTGCCACGGATCGCGCTACGACCAGGACGGCACCGTCACCGGCGGCCCCGCGCCGCGCGCGCTGCCGTGGTATCCGGTGACGCTCGCGCCGAATGGCGATCTCGAGGTCGACACCGCCGTGGAGATCGAACCCGGCACCTACTTGACGCTGTGAGCGCGAACATGCCCGAACATCGTGCGCTGAATCTCGTCGGCGATCTGCCGCGGAACGTGTGGGACTCGGTCTTCCGTCATCCGTTGCCGGAATCGGATCTCGGCCGTGCGCAGACGTCGTTCACGAACTTCTTCCTGCATCTGCATCCCGTCAAGGTCAACCGCCACACGCTGCGCGCGACCTACACGTTCGGGCTCGGGCTGATCGCGACGTTCCTCTTCCTGATGCTCGCGTTCACCGGTCTGCTGCTGATGTTCTATTACGTGCCGTCGACGGCGCAGGCCTACGACCGCATGCTCGACCTGCGCGGATCGGTCGCGTTCGGCACGTTCCTCCGCAACATGCACCGCTGGGCGGCGCACGGGATGGTCGGCATCGTCTTTCTGCACATGTGCCGCGTGTTCTTCACCGGCGCGTACACGGCGCCGCGCGAGTTCAACTGGGTCGTCGGCATCGCGCTGTTCCTGCTGACGCTGTTCGCGAGCTTCACCGGCTATCTCTTGCCGTGGGATCAGCTCGCGTTCTGGGCGATCACCGTCGGCACCTCGATCGCCGGCTATGCGCCGATCGTCGGGCAGAAGATGAAGTTCCTGCTGCTCGGCGACTACGCGGTCGGGCAGGAGGCGCTGCTGCGTTTCTACGTGCTGCACGTCGCCGCGCTGCCGATCGCGATCACGAGCCTCGTCGTGATTCACTTCTGGCGCATCCGGAAGGACGGCGGCCTGTCGCATCCGGATGAAGGGCTCGTGGTTCGACAAGCTCACCACGAGCGGGCGGGGCAGGGGCCGCACGGACGCACCGGCAACGCATCGCTCGCCCTGAGCTCGTCGAAGGGCGAGCTCCAGACGAAGCGCTACGGCGTCATGGGCTTCGTCCGCGGCCCCATCGTCAAACCCGGCGATCGCGACGACACCGTGTTCGCGTGGCCGGATCTGTTCATTGCCGAGCTGTTCGTGTTCGTGCTGACGGTTGCGGTGCTGCTCGTCGTGTCGCTCAAGTTCGGCGCGCCGCTCGAGGAGCCGGTCAACATCATGCATCCGCCGAACCCGGCGAAGGCGCCGTGGTACTTCCTCGGGCTGCAGGAGATGGTCAGCTACTCCGCGTTCTGGGGCGGCATCGGCATTCCGACGATCGAAGTGCTCGTTCTGCTGCTCGTCCCGTATCTCGATCGCGGCCGCGGCGGCGTCGGGCGCTGGTTCGCGCGGCAGCGGCTGCTCGCCAACACGCTGTTCATGGCGTTCGTCATCGTCAACGTGATCCTGATCGTCATCGGCACGTTCTTCCGCGGGCCGAACTGGACGTTCGTGTCTCCCTGGTAGGGCCACCGACTATGCGCCTCGCCTTAGCCGTCCTCAGCGTCGTCGTGCTCGGCATCAACGGCGTCGTCTTCTACGACCAGTTCTTCCACCGGTGGGAGCGGCACCAGACCGCGTATTTCGAGGATGCGCGGACGCTGGCGAAGACGGCGGCCGAGAAAGCCGACCTCGCGGCGCGCACGCCGCGCATCGAGCAGATCATCGTCACGCAGTTCGGCGAGCAGCGGGTCGATCGCTGCACGACGTGCCACATCGCCGCCGACGATCCGCGCTTTGGCGATCACGTCGAGCCGATCAAGACGCATCCGTACTCGGCGGCGCTCGGCGACGTGCAGCGCGGCGGCCGATGGGAGCGCCGCCACAAATTTGCCGACTTCGGCTGCACCGTGTGCCACGACGGCCAGGGACGTGGGCTCGAAACGGTCGATGGGCACGGCGAGGATCCGTACTGGCCCGAGCCGCTCCTCGGCTACGTGACGCAGGCGGGATGGCGCTACGCGGCGAAGCTGAAAGACACGACGCTGATGGAGGCGAACTGCGCGCAGTGCCACACGGACGAGGGCTTCAAGGGCACCCCGCACGTCGCACGCGGGCGTCAGTTGTTCTTCCGCTACAACTGCTACGGCTGTCACAAGATCGAAGGGCTCTCCGACGGCACGCTCGCGCCGGAGCTGTCGGAAGTCGGGCGCAAGTGGAAGGTCGATTACCTCTGGGAGTCGATCGCGGATCCGCGCGCGAACATGGCGACCTCCTTCATGCCGCAGTTCAACATGCCGGAGGAAGACATGCGCGATCTCGTCGTCTTCCTCAAGAGCCGGCGCGGCGTGAACTACTCGGAGACGTCGCTCGCGCGCTACCGCGCGCGGCTGGGCACCGCGAAGAGCGAGCCCGCGGAGCCTGAGCCGGCGGCGGCCGGCGCGTCGCTCGTCGACCGCGGCCGCGCGGCGGTGAGCGACCGCGCGTGCACCGCCTGCCATCGCCTCGGCGGCGCCGACGGCGGCATCGCGCCCGACCTCAGCTTCGAAGGACTGATCAAAGAGCCGGCGTGGATCGGCGCGCACTTCAAGGACCCGCGCAGCGTCGTCCCCGATTCGATCATGCCGGCCTTCCGCTTCACCGCGGGCGAGTTCAGCGCGATGACCGCGTACCTCGCGACGCTGACGACGCCGCCGGCGGCGATGACGCCCGAACGAACGTTCGCGACGCTGTGCGCGCGCTGCCACGGCGAGAAAGGCGACGGCAAGGGACGCATCGCGCTCTATCTCGATCCGGCGCCGCGCGATCTGACGAAGGTCGCGTTCATGAACAGCAAGCCGCGCGAACGGTTCCTGCGATCGATCGCCGACGGCGTGCCGGGCACCTCGATGCCGGCGTGGCGCATGGCGCTCGGCGAGGATCGCATCGACGCGGTCTTCAGCTACGTCGAGAAGGCGATCGTCAAGGACGCGCGTCAGCCGCGCCAGCCGCGAACGATTCCCGACGTCAACCCGGCGCCGGACGGACCCGATTCGATCGCGCGCGGCAACGCGATCTTCCTCAAGCGCTGCACCGGATGCCACGGCCGCAAGGCGGACGGCAAAGGGCCGAACTCGATCGACATGACGCCGCGTCCGCGCAACCTCCGCAATCACGCGTTCGTGAACCGCCTGACCGACCAGCGGCTGATCGAGTCGATTCTCTACAGCGTCGAGGGCACCGCGATGCCGGCGTGGATCGACTACGGCCTGACGCCGCAGGACGCCGGCGACCTCGTCCGCTTCATCCGCAGTCTGAACACGGGGAGATGACCGCATGCCCGAACTGACCGCCGCCGCGCAGCACGACGACACCACCGCGAAGTGGTTTCTCCTGAGCGCGGTCAGCTACTTCTTCATCGTCGGCCTCATCGCCGTCACGATTGCCGCGAAGTTCGTGTGGCCGGATCTCCTGGGCACGATCCCGCCGCTCACCTACGGGCGCCTGCGTCCGCTGCACGTGAACGGGATGCTGTTCGGCTGGCTGCTCGCCGCCGACATGGGACTCTGCTACTACGTCGTCCCGCGCCTGTGCGGCGTGAAGCTGTTCAGCGAGAAGCTCGGCATCGCGACGGCGCTCCTGTGGAACGTGATCATTCTCGGCGCGGTCGTGTCGCTGCTCGCCGGCTGGAACCAGGGGCTCGAGTACGCCGAGCTGCCGACACCGCTCGACGTGCTCGTCGTCGTCGCGTGGGTCATGTTCGGCGCGAACATCTTCGGCACGATCGCGCAGCGGAAGTACAGCCAGATGTACGTGTCGCTCTGGTACATCATGGGCACGATCCTGTGGACGGCGTTCGTCTACATCACCGGCAACTTCGCGGTGATGTTCGCGACCGGCGTCAATCAAGCGAACCTGAACTGGATGTACGTCCACAACGCCGTCGGCCTGATCTTCACGCCGGTCGGCCTCGCGATGGCGTACTACTACATCCCGAAATCGGGCAACACGCCGCTCTACAGCCACAAGCTCTCGATGATCGGCTTCTGGGCGCTCGCGTTCATCTACGTCTGGACCGGCGCGCACCACATGCTGCACGGGCCCATCTCGCAGTGGCTGCAGACGATCGCGATCTTCTTCTCGGTGATGCTCCTCATCCCGGTCTGGTCCGTCGTCTACAACTTCTTCGCGACGATGAAAGGGCAGTGGCACCAGGTGAAGGACAGCGTCGAGCTGAAGTTCCTGATGTCCGGCGTCGTCTTCTACCTGCTCACTTGTTTCCAGGGGCCGCTGCACAGCCTGCGATCGGTGAACGCCATCGTGTCGAAGACCGACTGGATTCCCGGTCACGCGCATATGGCCGTCCTCGGCGCGTTCTCGTTCTTCGCGATCGCCGGCACCTACTACACGATCCCGCGCGTCTTCCGCACGAAGCTGCACTCGGAGGCGGCCGCGCACTGGAGCTATTGGTTCATGATGATCGGCGGCCTCGGATTCTTCGTCACGCTGTGGCTCGGCGGATTGTGGCAGGGCTATCAGTGGAACGATCCGTCGATTCCGTTCATCGACACCGTCGTTGCGCTGAAGCCGGTGTGGACGGTCCGGTTCTTCTCGGGCGTCCTCATCTTCTGCGGCATCGCGCTGTTCATCTACAACATCATGGCGACGGTGGTCAACGCGCCCGCGACGGCGGAGCGCGGCGCCGCGGCGTCGGCGGTCGCGTAGCGGGAGCCGAACATGCCGAACAAGACCGACAACAACGCCACGCTGTTCATCGCCGCCGCCGTCGGACTCTTCCTCGTCGGCGGGCTGCTGACGACGGTCGCGCCGCCGCTAATCGACAAGAGCTGGGGCAAGCCGTTCGAGAACCACGATCCGTCGAAGGGTCCGACGGGCAAGCTGCGCCCGTACACCGAGGTGGAGCTGAAGGGACGCGCGATCTACGTGCGCGAGGGGTGCTGGTACTGCCACACGCAGCAGACGCGCACGATCCTCGCCGACACGAAGCGCTCCGGATGGCGCGGCGTCGACGCGCCGATCTCGACGCCAGACGAATTCGTCTACGACTCGCCGCACCTGTTCGGCACGAAGCGGACCGGCCCCGATCTGTCGCGCGTCGGCGGGAAATACGACACGCAGTGGCATGCGACGCACTTTCGCAATCCGCGCGACCTCGTGCCGGGTTCCGTGATGCCGCCGTTCCCCTGGATCGCCAACGATCCCGAGCAACTGGCGGCGATGGTCGCGTATCTCCAAACGCTCGGCCGCGCGAAAGACTGGCGGCCGAACCACGATTACGAGAAATAGAGGCGCGCGATGGGCGACTACTCGTATCCGAGCATCTTCTTCTCGTACCTGCTGTTCCTGATCTTTCTGGCGGGCGGCATCTACTTCTTCGCGCGCTCGTTCCGCGACGGCTACTGGGGCGACCAGAGCGAAGAGGCGAAATACCGCATGCTGAACGACGGAGAGGTGACCGATGGCCGCAAATGATCCGAACGGCGATCTGCACGAATACGCGGGCGGCTGGATGACCGAGCGCAAGGGCACCGACGTCTCGTCGTTCCTGAAACTGAGCTACATCGTTGTCGCCGCCGGCGCCATCGGCTACGCGTGGCTGTACATGAACGGCGAGGTGAACAACGAGAGCCGGGGCGCGCTGGTGCGCCAGTTCGTCGCCGAAACGAGCACGGCGAACGCGTTCATGTACTTCGTGATTGCGCTGGCCGTGGTGTTCGCGATCGTGCTGTGGCGGTTCGCGTTCACTCAGCCGCACGAGGACTGAGATGGAACTGCGGCAGCCGGACGCGTCCACGTACTGGACCGGCATGGTCAAGTGCCGCGACGCATGCCCGGTCGGGACCGACGCGTGCGGGTACGTGACGGCCATCGCCGAGGGACGCGACGAGGAGGCGTACCGGATCGCGCGGGCGACCAATCCATTCGCGTCGATCTGCGGCCGCGTGTGCGGCGCGCCGTGCGAGGCGAACTGCCGGCGCGGGTCGATCGACGACCCGGTCGCCATCCGCGCGCTCAAGCGGTTCGTCACCGACCAGTTCGGCCCGCAGGCGAACGGCTTCGACGCGCATCGCAACAGCTGCGACACGCGAATGCTGCCGCCGGGCACCGCGCACGGCGAGCGCATCGCGGTCGTCGGCGCCGGCGTGTCCGGGCTGACCGTCGCGCACGATCTCACGCGCGTCGGATATCGCGTCACCGTCTTCGAGGCGAACAGCGCGCCCGGCGGCATGCTGACCGTCGGCGTGCCGGTGTTTCGCCTGCCGCGGGATCTCGTGCAGCGCGAGATCGAGGCGATCCTGTCGCTCGGCGTCGAGTTGAAGTGCAACCAGCGGCTCGGGCGCGACTTCACGATCGGCAGTCTCCGCGCCGACGGCTACAAGGCCATCTTCCTCGGCATCGGCCTGCCGAACGGCCGGCGCCTGCAGATTCCGGGCGCGGACTTGCCGGGCGTCTACGACGGGCTCGAGTTCCTGCGGACGTTCAACGAGGGCAAGCCGCTGCCGATGGGCCGGCGCGTCGTCGTCATCGGCGGCGGCAACGTCGCGTTCGACGTGGCGCGATCCGCGCTGCGGCTGGCGTACGATGCGGCGCGGTCGGCGCTGCGGATGTCGAGCGACAAGGACGTGCACGTCGTCTGCCTCGAGCCGCGCAGTCAGATGCCGGCCGACGAGCGGGAGATCGACGAAGGCGCCGAGGAAGGGATCACGCTGCACAACGCTCGCGGTCCGCACGCGATCCTCGACCGTCAGGCGAACGGCCTCGTGCTGCGAACCGTCAAGTGCACCGCCGTGTTCGGGCCCGACGGCCGGTTCAACCCGACGTTCGACGAATCGGACGTCATCGACATCGCGTGCGACACGATCTTGTTCGCCGTCGGTCAGTCGTCCGACCTCTCGTTCCTGAAGCCGGAAGACGGCGTCGCATCGGAGCGCGGGCTGATCACAGTCAATCGCGAGACGTATCAGACGACGGCGCCGGACGTCTTCGCGTGCGGCGACATCGCGCACGGGCCGCGGCTGTTCATCGACGCGATCGCCTCCGCGCAAATCGCCGCTCGATCGATGCACGACTTCCTGCGCCGCACGCGCACCGACGTCGTCGTCCGCCAGCGGTGGAGCCCGGCCGACTACGTGATGGCGAGGAACTGGGATCTGCTGCCGCGCACCGAGCCGCCGGTCGTCGACGCGGACCATCGCCGCGCGTCGATCGAGCAGATCGAGCTCGCGTACCCCGACGCGCAGGCGCGCCGGCAGGCGTCGCGCTGCCTGCGCTGCAACGTGAACACCGTGTTCGACACGAGCATCTGCGTCGCGTGCGGCGGCTGCGTCGACGTCTGCCCGCAGCGGGTGTTGCGGCTCGTCACGCTCGGCGATCTCGAACCCGGCGGCAAGTGGCAGGCGCTCGCGTCCGACGAGCTGGGCATCCCGCTCGAGACGCTGCAGTCCGCGCCCGCCGACGATCTGAATCGCCTTGGCGCGGTCATGCTGAAGGACGAGGAGACGTGCATCCGCTGCGGCATGTGCGCCTCGCGCTGCCCGACGCATGCCGTGACGATGCGCCGATTCGATTTCTTTCGGGAATGCGTCGCGGTCGACGCGCCGAATCCGAAGATCGTCTATGGCACGGACGGAGCGTGACGCGTGGACGTCTGGTTCGCGTTCGCGCTCGGCGTGCTCGGCAGCTTGCACTGCGTGCAGATGTGCGGTCCGCTCGTGCTGAGCGCCGCGCTGCCGCTCGCTGACCGCCCGCGCGCCCGCCAGACGCTCGCGCACGCGTGTTATCAGCTCGGACGGATCACGACGTATGCGCTGCTCGGCGCCGCGGCTGGCGCCGCCGGAAGCGCCGTCACGGTTCTCGGACGGCTCGGCGGCATCCGGCATGGCGCGATGTTCGCGGGCGGCGTGCTGCTGATCCTCGTCTCGGCGTCGCTCGTCGGCGTGCGCGCGTCGCGCCTGACGAGCGTCGGGCTCTTCCGGCACGCGTCGGCGTGGTCGCGCTTCGTCGCGCGGCTGATGGCGTCCGACGCGGTCGCGACACGCTTCGCGATGGGACTCGTGCTCGGGCTGCTGCCGTGCGGGCTCGTGTACGGCGCGCTCGTGAAAGCGGCCGCGACGGCCAGCGTCGCCGCCGGCGCGCTGACGATGGCGGCGTTCGGCGCGGGCACGAGCGGGGCGCTCCTTGCCGTCGGCGTGTTCGCGATCCCGCTCGGCCGGCTGGCCGGACGCTGGAGCACGCGCAGCGCCGCGGCCGCCATGGCCGCGATGGGATTCGTCCTCGTGTGGCGCGCGGGTCTGCCGTGAGCGTTCGCCCCCAGGCCGGTCGCGCGTCGGCGCACGCGCCGAAGATCGTGCGGCTCGCGCCGATCGTGCCGTCGATTCACTATCACCCCATTCGCAAGGCGGTCCACGCGGCCTGCTTCGCGATCTTCGTCGCGCTGCCGTTCTTCGACGTGATGCGCTTCGACATCCCCCGACAGCGCTTTTACTTCGCGGGCCAGGCGCTGTGGATCGACGAGTTCGGGATCATCTTCTTCGCGCTGATGTTCCTGATGTTCGTCGTCGCCGGCGCGGCGATGTTGTACGGGCGCATCTACTGCGGCTACGCGTGCCCGCAGATGATCTTCAGCGAGGCGTCGGTTGCGGCCCAGCGGACGATTGCGGGTTTCGTCGAGCGGCGGCTCGGCTTCATTCACGGCTCGTTCCGGCGTCACGCGGCGACGGCGCTGTGGCTGCTGACGGTGGCGGCCGCGTCGGTCGCGCTCGCATTCGTCTTCATCAGCTATTTCGTCGAACCGCGCGATCTCGTGCACCGGCTGCTCCACTTCGACGTGCGAACGGCGGCGGGCGTCGCCGGCACGGCGACGACGCTCGTCACGTTCCTCGATTTCGCGTTCGTGCGTCAGCGCTTCTGCACGACGGTCTGTCCGTACGGCTACCTGCAAGGCATGCTCGCCGACGAGGGAACGCTGCTCGTCACCTACGACGATCCGCAGCACGCGTGCATCGAATGCGGCAAGTGCGTCCGCGTCTGCGAGATGGGGATCGACATCCGCGATTCGCCCGATCAGATCGAGTGCATCCATTGCGGCGACTGCATCGACGCGTGCGCCGACGTGATGGGCCGCCTCGGGCATCCGGGGCTGATTCGATACTCGTGGGGCCGGCAAGGGGCGAAGCGCCTCGTCTTCGTCTTCGTGCTGCTGTTCTACGCCTCGGGGCTCGCCGTGGCGATGTCGATGCGGCAGCCGGTGCTCGTCCGGATCTCGCCCGATCGCTCGAAGCTGTATTGGGTGGAAGACGGGCAGATTCGCAATCACTTCCGCATCGCGCTCGCGAACCGGACGTCGAAGAACGCGTTCGTGGTGGTGTCGCTCGACGGCCTGACCGGAGCGACGTTCGTGGCGCTCGACAATCCGATTCGGCTTGCGGGCGGACAGGAATGGCGCGGCGAGTTCGCCGTCGCCGCGCCCGCAAACCTCGCGTCCGGCGTTCACCCGTTCCGCATCGTCACGCGCACCGAGCCGGGCGGCGCGGAAGACCGTCTGTCGACGACGTTCGTGATGCCATCTTCGCAGGAGGGGCGATGAGATTTCAGATTCTGTTGTGCGCGGTGATGGCGTTCTTCATCGGCGTCCTGATCGTGGCGTACGCCGCGGCCAAGCACGCCAATCCGATTCTGCTCGACGAGCGCGGCCGTCCGGTCGCCGCCTCGCACTGACCGATGGCGTTCCCGGCCGCCGACCGCGCCGCGCGCTGCGCGTTGTGCGGACTCGAGTGCGACGGTCTGCCGATCGTCGCGCGCGTGGACGCGGCGGAGCTGACGTTCTGCTGCTCCGGCTGCGCGAACGTGCACGCGATCCTCAGCGAGCGCGGCGAGCTCGGCGGCGGCGCGGATCCGCGCGAGACCGAGCTCTTTCGCCAGAGCCTCGCGCTCGGGTTGATCAGCCGATCGTCGACCGCCGACGGCCGACCGCGCGCCGCCGACAGCACGCCGTCGAGCGTTGACGATCAACGGTCGACCGTCGAGGACGTCTTCCAGCTCTCCGGCCTCTGGTGCGGCTCCTGTGCGTGGCTGATCGCGCACGCGCTCGAGCGCGAGCACGGCGTCGTCTCGGTGGACGTGTCGTTCGCGTCCGACCTGTTGCGCGTGCGGTACGCGCCGCAGCAGCTTCCGCCCGAACGCATCGTGACGCGCGTGCGGAGTCTCGGCTACGACGCCACGCCGTTCACGGGCCGCGACGGCGACCTCGCCGCCGAACGCGACGACCTGCTGCTGCGCCTCGGTGTCGCCGCGTTTCTGTGGCTGAACGTGATGACGTTCAACGCGGCGCTCTACGTCGGCTATTTCGAGCAGGTGCCCGATCCGTTCCGGCGGACGATTCCGTACCTGCTGATGTTCCTCTCGGCGCCGGCCGTGTTCTACTCGGCCTGGCCGGTGCTGCGGCTGGCGTGGCTCGGCGTGCGCGACGGCGTCGTGCGCATGGAGACGCTGCTGGCGCTCGGCATTCTGTCGGCGTACGGCTACAGCGGCGTCGAAACGGTGCGCGGCGGGCCGCACGTGTACTTCGACACGGCGTGTGCGATCGTCACGCTCGTCCTGGCCGGCAAGTGGATCGAACGGACCGCGCGGGCGAAAACGCGCGCGTCGCTGGCACTGCTGCTCCGATCGCTGCCGACGAAGGCGCGCGTGCTCGCGGATGGACGCGAACGCTTCGTCGCGATCGCGGGGATCCGTCCGGGCCAGACGCTGCTCGTGAAGGCCGGCGAGCGCGTGCCCGTCGACGGCGACATCGTCACCGGCGCCGCGGACGTCGACGAGTCGCTCGTGACCGGCGAGTCGCAGCCGATCGCGAAGATCGAAGGCGACGGCGTCGTCGCCGGCAGCCTGAACCTGACGGGGCCGCTGACGATTCGTGCCGTGCGCGCCGCCGCCGACAGCACGCTGGCGCAGATGGTCGCGACGGTCGAGCGTGCGCTGACGAGCCGCGCCGCGGTCGAGCGCACCGCGGATCGGATCGCGCGCGTCTTCGTGCCGCTCGTCGTCTGCGTCGCGGTCGTTACCTGCGCGGCCGCGTGGCTGTCCGGCGCCGCGGCCCCCGCTGACGCGGTGATGCGCGCGGTCGCCGTGCTCGTCATCGCCTGTCCGTGCGCGCTCGGCATCGCGACGCCGCTCGCCGTGACGGCGGCGGTCGGCGCGGCGTCGCGTCATGGCGTACTCGTCACCAACGCGCAGGTGCTCGAGGCGGTGCCAGCGCTCGATGTCGTCATCCTCGACAAGACGGGCACGGTCACGCAGGGCGACTTCTCCCTGCTCGATCCGCCGTCGGATTCGCATCTGAGGATGCTGGCGTCGGTCGAAACGGCCTCCGAGCATCTGATCGGCCGCGCGATCGTCGACGCGGCGCGCCGCCGAGCGCTCGTCTGGCCCGTCGCGTCGTTCCTCGAAGTCGTCGGCGGCCGCGGCATCCGCGGCGTGGTCAACGGCCGTCTGGTCGCGATCGGCAACCGCGACTTCGTCGGCGCGATCGATCGCGACATCGATGCGACGGCGGCCTCGGCGGAGCGGGTGGGCGGCACGGCCGTGTTCTATCGCATCGGGCGCGATCCTGCCGGCGTCCTCGTCTTTGGCGATACCCTTCGCCATGACGCCGCCGATCTCGTGCGCCGTCTTCGCCGGGACGGCCTTCGCGTAGTCCTGCTCTCCGGCGACTCGGAGGCGACGACGCGTGCGATCGCGGCGCGGATCGGCGTGGACGAGTACGTGGCCGGCGCGCGGCCGTCGCGCAAAGTGGCAGTCATTCGCGAGCATCAGGCCGAAGGGCGGAAGGTCGCGATGGTCGGCGACGGCGTCAACGATGGTCCGGCGCTGGCGCAGGCGGACCTGGGAATCGCGATGGGCACCGGCGCGGATCTCGCGATGCATGCGTCGACGATGGTCCTGACCCGGAGCGATCTGATGCATGTCGCCGACGCGTTCGATCTCGCGCGGCGCACGCTCGGCATCGTGCGGCAGAACCTGTTCTGGGCGTTCTTCTACAACATGGCCGGCATCGGCCTCGCCGTCACCGGCCGCCTGCATCCGGTGGCGGCCGCGGCCGGTATGATTCTCTCCAGCGTGACGGTCATCGCCAATTCGATGCGCGTGTCAGCGCGACTCTGACGCGAGGATGTCGGTCGGCGTCACGCCGAACGCCTTTCTGAACGCCGCGCCCCAATGGCTGTGGCTCGAGAATCCCGCGTCGAGCGCGCACTGGACCAGGGCATGCCGCGGCCGCGCCACGATCTGCTCGAGCGACCACCGGAGGCGGAGCTGATGGCGGTACTCGTGCAGCGTACAGCCGGTCCGACGCTGGAAGACGCGGCACAGATGAAACACCGACACGCCGAGGCGGCTCGCGATGGCGGTCAGCGTCAGCGGCCGCATGAACTCCGCGCTGAGCAGCGCCTTCGCGGCTTCGACCAGGTCGGCGTGCCGTGCGTCGGCGTCGTCGGCGCGGCCGCGCGCCATCGCGCCGCAGACGACGCGGCGCAGCAGCGCGATCGTCTGCTCCTCGACGAGGAGCGGATCGGGCGCGGGGCCGCGGCACACGGCGTTGTGCAGGCGCCGCTGGCGCAGGTAGAGCCGTGGGTCGCTCGGCACGTGCGAGCGCGTGAAGGGTGCGTCACGGCCGGCCGCCGACGGATCGCCGGCGGCGACGAGGTCCCGGACGACGTCGCGCCGCACCGAGAACCAGTCGGCGCGATCGCCGTCGGCGCTGATCGGCGCGCGCCGGAACTGATCGCCGCGGTTGTAGAACGTCACGACGTTGGGGTTCGCCACGAACGCGCGCTCGTGCTCGCGCTGGATGGACACCGCGGTGCGCGGAAACACGAAGCAGTCGTGTTCGATCGCACCGGACTCGGCGAACGCCGGGTGGTCGCGGCGGCAGCGGAAGGCGCCGATCGTCACCAGGGTGCTCGTGAACACGACGCGGTCGGGCGTCGACGGGTCCGCATGAAATAGCTGCATATGCATGTGTTCGCCACCGGACGGCGACCGGTCGATTGCGGACACGATCGCCGCGCCGACCCGCCCGTTTCGGGCGGGAATCGGCGGACGCGTCAGCGGAGAGGCAGGGTGCGTGCCAGGGCGGGAGGCGGATCGACGGCGAACGGCGCCGCGTCGTCGGCGCAGAACTCGGCGGCGCTGTGGCGGCCGCGCATCAGCCCGTCGGCGCCGTGCGACGGCCCGAAGACGTAGTGGCCAATCTCGTGGGCGACCGCTCGCCCCATCACCCGCGCGACCAGCGCATCCTTCGCGCGCGGCGCCAGGTCGCGGAAGCCCGGCTCGCCTTGGGCGACGGCGGCCTCCACCTCGTTGTGACAGACGACGATGCGGCGGACCGGCTGGCCATCGACGAAGGTGATCGCGGCGAGCGGCATCGCGCCGTCGGCGTCCGCGACGCAGCGATCGCTGAAGACGATGTAGAGCATCGGCACGCCCGGATCCCAGCCGGGCCGATCGCCGACGCTCCACTGGATGTCGACGCCGGCGCGCCGCCAGATCGCGTCGGCTTCGCTCGCGAGGAGCGCGGCCACGTCGCGCGACACGAGTCCGGGCGGCGTCGCCACGGTGATCGCGAGCCGCGCCGCCAGCACCATCGCGTGCAGCATGCGGCCGACGATCGCATCCCTGCCGCGCCGGCCGCTATCGACGGCTTGCTCGGCGCCCGAAGCACGAACGTCATAGCGGCATCGCGGCGCGGTGGTGTTGGCCCGCCGTTCTGGGGCATAATGCAACCGAGAGGTTGCACATGCCCACCAGCACGACCGACCGCATCGAGAAATCCATCGTCCTGCGCGCCACCCGAGCGCGCGTCTGGCGCGCCCTGACCGACCCGACGGAGTTCGGCGCCTGGTTCGGCATGCGCTTCGACGATCCGTTCGTGCCGGGCCAGCGCGTGCGCGCGACGATCGTCGGCACCACGGCCGATCCCGAGGTGGCGAAGCTGCAGGCGGCGCACGCCGGCCTGCGATTCGACCTCGTGATCGATCGCATCGAGCCGCAGCGCCTCTTTTCGTTCCGCTGGCATCCGGGCGCCGTCGACCCGCACGTCGACTATTCGCACGAACCGACGACGCTGGTGGAGTTCGCGCTCGACGAGGTCGCGGAGGGCATTCGTGTGACCGTCATCGAATCGGGCTTCGATCGCCTTCCGCTCGCGCGGCGCGCTGCGGCGTTCGCCCAGAACGAACAGGGCTGGGCCCTCGTCGTCACGCTGCTGGCGAAGCATCTGGCGGCGCATGGCGCGTAGCGCCGCGCCGCTGTTCGCCGCGCTCGGCGACGAGACGCGGCTGGCGCTGCTCGCTCGCCTGTCGACCGGCGGTCCGCTGTCGATTACGCGGCTCACCGCCGGCTTCCCGATGACGCGCCAGGCGATCACGAAGCACCTGCGCATCATGGAGCAGGCGGGCCTCGTGCGATCCGCGCCGCAGGGACGTGAGAGCCTGTGGCGAGTGGAGGCGGCGCGCGTGGCGGACGCGCGCCGTCATCTGGATCGCATCTCGTCGCAGTGGGACGAGCGGTTGCTGCGCCTGAAGCGGCTCGTCGAGCGCGGCTGATTCGGGAACGCTGTATGGGCGGCGGGTGGCGACCCGCGTCGCGCCTGCCGGGATTACCGCGGCCGGAGCGTGACGTTGACGATCTTCCGGTACTTGACCATCTGAGCGGCGTGAGATGCCGGACGATAGTGCCACGTTCTCGCGGCCGACAGCAGCAGCTGATCGTAGGGTGCGATCGTCGGCTGCGTGATCGTTGCTGACGCGACGCTCCCGTCGGTGTCCACGACGATTTCCATCGTTCCTTTGTACGTTTGCGCTGCGGCGATGGAGTTGGGCGGGGTCCAGACCGGAATGAACTGATCGATGGGCACCGGCGGCACGACGTCGTGGTCGTTTTCGTCGAAGATATGCTCAGCAGATCGCGCCGCCGGATCCGCTGCCACTGCTGCAACCGCGGCCGCCGTGGTTTCCCGTTGCAGTGCGATCCGCTGGTCGATCAGTTTGGCGAAGCCGTCCGCCAGAACCTCGAGGTCCGGCACCGAAGGCTGCGACGCGATCTCCGGCCGCGACAGCAGCGTAAGGACGCTTGCGAACTGATCTTTCGCGATGGCGAGTTCGCCGCGCTCGAACGCGCCCTTCGCCGCTTCGTACAGCTTGGTCGCCGCGCCGGGCAGCACTTTCGTGCGAACATCCGCGAACATCACCTGGAGCTTTGGGGAGTCAAACGGATCGAGCTCGAAGAAGGGGTGATGCGACACGAGGCGCTCGATGGTCTGCTCGGCATCCTCCGGCCGGTTGAGGCCCAACAGGCAGAGCGCCTTGTACTTTGCGGCTTCATCGGCGACAGTGCCGTCGCCGTTGACGCGGTCGAGTGCCGCGAGCGCTTCCTGATACGAGGCGGAGAGATAGAGCGACTTCGCCGCGTCCAGCGTATCGTCCGACGCTTGGGCAGAAAGGCCCGCCGTCGAAAGTCCGATGATGCCGATCAGGAGCCAAGTCTTCATTTCCTCATGTCCACTGCAATACGAACCGGTGTCCGAGCACCGACCGTGACCGAACGGCTCCGCTCGCCCAATTGCGGATGACGAAACACCACATCATGCGTGCCGGCTGGGACGGAGACGTTGCCGAGCGGCGTCACCCCGACGCTTTTGCCGTCGAGCAACACCTCGGCCCACGGCGACGCGTTCATGAATATCGTGCCGTTCGGTATCGACACGCTGACGCGGGTCGGCTTGCCAGATTCGATGGTCACCTCGCGCACCAGCCGGAGTTCCAGCGCATCGTTCACTAGCTCGAAGCGGTGCTTTCCGGCGCCGACCGTCAGCGGCACCGCATCGGAAACGCCGAGCAACTGCCCGCTCTCGAAGACGCGCAACTCCACGGGAGACTCGATGGCGAACGTACCGGTTACACCGCTGCCATGCGGTTCCGCGAGCGACGCGAATACGGTCGCAGTCGCGCCAGCGGTGATGTTGACCGTGCGGTTCACCGTCGTCGCCCCCTGGATCAGGGCGATCTCATGCCGTCCGACGCTAAGCTCTCGAACGTGTAGCGGCGTCTGGCCAGCCGGTGTGCCATCCACGAAGACGCGCGCCGGGAGCGGGTCCGATGTCACGTCGACTTCGCCCGTCGTAGGCGCGGCAGTTGGCATGTCCACGTTCTCCACCAGACGTACCACGTTGTCGATCGTCAGCGCGAGCTGGCGTTCGCCGGCGGCGGAGCGCAGCACCAGGTCGTGCGTACCGACGGCGAGTTCGATATCGAGCGGAGTCACGCCACGGGCGACGCCGTCGATTAGTACCGCCGCGCCCGCGGGCCGCGAGGTTACGGCGGCCCGGCCAGTCCGCGTCGCAGCTTTCGGCGCGGCAACGAGTGTGACGCGACCCTTGAGGGAGAACGCAATGGCGAACGCGATCGCTGTCGCGACTATGGCCGATCCGCCGATGATGACTCGCTTGGAGGATGGCAGCGTGCGTTTTGCGTTGCGCGTCGATGGCTCCGCCCAAGCGGCGTCAGCTTCCGACTGGAACTTCGCGAGCGGATCGACGGTCTCACCGATGTCGACGAGGACGACGTTCGTCGGTTGAGCCTCGGCGCCTCCGGTATCGGGCAATTGGCCCTTCGCGGGCTGCGGCATATGCAGCGCGATTCATAGCAAGACTGTGCCAAGGTAGACCACGTGCAGAACTCCAATCGCGCCGCCGAAGGTCGCGTCCTGAGCCGACTTTTGTCATCAATGCCGATGCTAAAGGTTGATTCTGCGGCGCAGCCTCCGAACACCCTTTGCGGCGATAATGCCGAGCTGTTCAACACGTTCCGGGGAAAGCTGGCAATCCATGGGTCGACGGCAAGTCGCTCCATGCGCGTCGTCGTCTGACGACGGCCGTCGCGCTATGGTCGTGGGCGCCGCCATCCGAACATCTGGCCGGGGTGGTGATTGTGATGCCGACGACGCTGGCCGGCGAGGGCTGGGTGGCATGCTTCGGCCAGCTGTCCTGGTCGTAGCGGTCGAACACGAGGTTGTCCTGTCGCGGCGCGCCGACGAATCGCGCGCAGTTGTTTGCGGCGGAGTCGATTCATTGGTGGACGATCTTCTTCGGCGACCCATCTGCCCGGCAAACGCGGTGTTGCCGTCGCGGCGTCGGCGAGCGCGAGCAGCCGGCCCGCGCTCGTCTACAGTCGTTGGAAGCGATCGATGAACAGACGGTCTGTCACTTGGTGGACTTGAAGTTCACGGTAATAGTGATGTTCGTGTCCACGACCTGACCGTCCAGGCGCGTCGGCTCGAACTCCCACTGGTTGACCGCCGTCATCGCCGCCTGCGCGAGATCGGGATTCGGGTTGCCCACGACTTGCAGGTTCGTGACATGGCCAATCGCGTCGATGATCGCCTTCAGCACGACGACCTCGCCCGGTCCGGTGTACGAGTCGGGGAAGATTGGCTTCTTGTCGTTCAGCTTGATCGGCGGCGCGATGCAGCCGCCGGCGACGTCGCACGATTGCTCGCGCATCGCCGCGATCTTGCGCTGGAGCCCGTCGCGGTTCGGCGCCGGTTTCGGCGCGCTCGACGGCGGCGCGTCGGTGACGGTGAGGCTCTCCTGGATCATGCCGAGCCTCAGCGTCACGTTGCGTTCGAGCGTCGCGCCGGTGAGCACGATGCGCTGCTCGACCGGCTGAAAGCCGATCGTTTTGATCGTCATCATGTAATCGCCCGACGGCAGCGGCGCGAACGCGTACTGGCCCGTCGCGTTCGTGTGCACCTCGGCGCTGGCATTCGTCGTCAGGTCGCGAAGCGCAATCGTCGTGTTCGCGATCGCTCCGCCAAGTTGGTCGGTGACGGTACCCGAGAGCGCCGTCGTGCCCTGCGCGGCGGAGAACCCCGCGGCGAGCGTCGTGATCAGAACAACAGCGGCCGTCGCCGCCACGCGGCCGGCGTGCGACGAGGGCGAGTGATTCACGCGAGCGTTCAACATGGCGGCAACTCTCCTCTCGAGACTGGATGGCCGGACGATCGCCTGCGCCGGCACCCACGCGGCGCGCCGCGCGTGCATCGATCGCGCGAGTTCCAGCAGCTGAGACGCGTAGTCGGATCCCGAAATCCCCAGGTTCAGCACGGCGTCGTCGCACGCATGCTCGCTCTCGAGCCGCGCGCGGCGGCAGACGATCCACGCCAGCGGATTGCACCAGTGCGCCGCGCGGACGACTTCCGCGGCGAGCTGCGTCGCCCAATCGCGCCGCGCGACGTGCGCGAGTTCGTGGGCGAGGACGATCCGAATCCGATCGAGCGGCCAGGACGCTGCGCCGTCGGGCACGACGACCTTCGGCCGTGCGACGCCCCACGTGACGAGCAGCGGCCGATCGGTCTGCAGCAAGGCGATCGTGCGCGAGATGCCGTATGCCCGCGCGATGTCGGCGAGCGCGGCGTCCCACCGCGCGTCGACCAGCGGTTCGGCGCGTGCGGCGATCCATGCGAGCCGGCCGAGGCCGATGCCAAGCGTCAGCAGCCCGGCGACCGCGCCGGCGAGCCAGATCCAGCCGGCGGCCGCGGCGAGGGAGCTACGGCGGGCTGACGGCGGGGCCGGCGCGATCGTCACGTCGGCCATCGCGGTGGCCGCGGCCGGTGCCGGCGCGGCGCTGGCGGCGCGCACGGTCGCGGCGGGCGGCGGCACGGTCGCGGTGCCGAAGGCGGCGCGCGGCGGCAGATGCCACGCCGGCGCGAGCGTCGTCAACGCCGGCGCGAGCGCGGCGCCGGCGAGTCCGGCCGAGAGCACCCAGTGGCAAAGCGCCGCCGGCTTCGAGCGGAGCAGCGCGGCGAGCATCCACGCCGCGGCGAGGACGATGGAGCCGCGGACGAGCAGGTCGAGCGGCGTCATCGCTGGCCCTCTTTGCGTGCGGTGTGGACGAGGCCGGCGATCCGGTCGAGCTCTTCATCCGACAGCTTCGACGCTTCGTTGCCGAGGATCGCGGCGACGAGGTTTTCGGCCGACCCGTCGAAGAAGGTCTCGACGAGGTGGCGCAGCGCCGAACGGCGCGCGGCGTGGCGCGGCACGGCGGGGACGTAGACGTAGCGCGGGCCGTCGGCCTCGTGGCGGACGTGCCCTTTGTCCTCGAGGACGCGCAGCTGCGCGCGGACGGTGGAGTAGCTCGGGTCGCCGGGGAGGTCGTGCATGACGTCGGCGGCGGTGGCGCGGCCGCGGCGGTAGAGCGCATCCATGATCTGGCGCTCGCGGCGCGACAGCGAGGCGGCGGGCGGCTTCGGCATGCTAGTTTTCTAGCACTGTGCTAGAGAAATAGCAACTCCGCCGTCGCGCCGGGAGGTTGACGCGGCGCCTGGGAGGTCATACACTCCTGATCAGGAGGAGGCCCGTGGCCGCGCCCGCGACGCTCGCATACCCGGCGACCCGCTATCACCCCGAGACGGCGCCCGATCTCACGTCGCGCCGCGAGCGCGAGCGCCTCTCCGCGCCCGGGCTGAAGACCTTCTTCACGATCATGGCGCGGTGGCAGGCGCGCGACGAGGATGCGCGCGCGCTGCTCGGCGGCGTCACCAACGGCCCGTTCTACGAGTTGAAGCGGAACCCGCACCGCGTCCTCGACGCCGATCGCCTGACGCGGATCTCGTATCTCATCGGCATCTACAAGGCGCTGCACATCCTGCACGGCGCCGCGCTGGCCGACCAATGGGTGCGGCTGCCGAATCGCAACCCGATCTTCGCCGGCCAGACGCCGCTCGCGTTCATGATCCGCGGCGGCCTGCCCGCGCTCCAGACCGTCCGGCGCCTGCTCGACGCGCGCCGCGCCGGCTGATGGCGCTGCCGCCGGTCTCGCTCGTCCGACAGATCGACACCCACCGGCTGGTCCCGTCGCGCCACCTGCGCCCCGACGCCAGCGTCCTCGCCGCGATCGCCGGCGACGCCGACGATCTGCAGGCGGTCCTCGATCTCGACGCGGCGACCAACGATCGCCTGCTCGCGGCGGAGCAGCGGCTGCCGGCCATCGGCCTCGAGGAACTCGTGTTCGCCGTGCCGCATGCCGACGTCGTCAACGCCGCCTTCTGTCACGCGCATCCGCTCGGCGCGCGATTCAGCGGCCCCGAGCGCGGCGCGTGGTACGCCGCCTTCGAGCTGGCGACGTCGCAGGCGGAGGTCGCGTTCCACAAATCGGTGCAACTGGCGGAGATCGGGCGCTTCGAGGACAGCGTCACCTACGACGACTACGTCGCGGATGTCAGCGCGAGCTTCCACGATCTCCGGCGCGCCCGCGGCTTCGCGGCGTGCCTCGATCCGCGGAGCTACGTCGCGTCACAGGCGCTGGCCGAGCAGCTCCTCGCCGCCGGCTCGCTCGGCGTCGTCTATCCCAGCGTGCGGCGGCGCGGCGGCACGTGCGTCGCGTGCTTTCGTCCGGCGCTCGTGTCGAACGTGCGCCGCGGCGCGACGCACCGGTTCACGTGGACCGGCACGTCACGCCCGACGATTGCGATGGATCGCTAGCCGTTGCAGCAGTCGCAGCATCCGCCGCCGCAGTCGCGGACAGCAGTGACGATCGACGCGGCGAGCGCGAACAACGCAAACATGATGACCTCCAACTCTGAATCGTGACGTGTGGACGTGTGCGGAGCGCGATTCAGATGCGGAGGTTCAGCACGGTGGGCGCGCGATTGCGCGTCGAACAGGCGTCGGTCGACAGGCCAGGGGACGGCGAGGCCGACGAGCGCGCCGTTCCGGACCGATCGGCTTCCACGTAGCGGCCGCCCGTCATCAACGCGTTGACGGCGGCGAGCGCCGACGCCGCGCGCTCGTCGCCGCGGGCCGGCGCGGCCAGCGAGGCGAGCAGCGTCGCCGCGGCGAGCACGCGCGATCGGTTCACCACGCCACCATCGCGTCTTCGAACAGACGCGCGAGATCCTCCGGTCCGGCGGCGCGCGGTGAGAGTTTGGTGACGCGATGCTGCGGCAGCGTCCCCTCGACGAGCGCCGGAATGTCGGCCGCGGTGTAGCCGATGGCCGAGAGGCCGTTCGGCGTCTGCAGCCGGTGCATCAACCACGTGATGCGGTCCGCGAGAATCGTCCCGGCGTCGGCGGCGCGCGCGCGCGACACGTCCGCGCCGAGCGCATCGGCCGCCTGCAGATGACGGTCCGGGTTGGCGGCCGCGGTGTAGCGGAAGACCGCCGGCGCGTTCAGGATCACCGAGAAGCCGTGCGGCACGATCGGATGATCGACGACGTATCCCGGCGCGCGGTAGGCCTTCACGTGCCCCGACACCGGATACGACATGCCGTGCGGCAGATGCACGCCGGCGTTGCCGAATCCGACGCCGGCGTACGACGCCGCGAGAATCATCTGCGCGCGCGCTTCCTCGTCATCCGGATCGTCGACCGCGCGGACGAGATACTTCGCGACCATGCGCAGCGCCTGCATCGACCAGACGTCGCTGATCGGGTTCGAGCCTTGATACGCCGGTCGCAGCGCCGGACGATCCGGGCGCGGGCGGTCGGTGAACGGCATCGCGGTGAACGATTCCACCGCGTGACTCAGGATGTCGAGACCGGTCGACGCCGCGACCTGCGGCGGCATCGTCCGCGTGTTCTCCGGATCGAGGTAGCCGAGCGTCGGCTTCAATCGCCGGTTCGCGATGCCCGTCTTCGCGTGCATCGACGTGAGATCGAAGATGCTGACGCCAGTCGTTTCGCTGCCGGTTCCCGCCGTCGTCGGAATCGCCATGAGCGGCTTCAACGGTCCCGGCACCGGCAGCCCTTTTCCGATCGGCGGGTTCACGTAGTCGAGGAAGTCGTCGGGCGGATACGTCGTGTAGAGGTTCACCGCTTTCGCGGTGTCGATCGTCGAGCCGCCGCCGACGGCGACGAATGCGTCGTAGACGTCCTGCTTTGCCGCGGCGATGGCGTCGAAGAACGATTCGTCGGTCGGCTCGACGCGGACGCGGTCGTAGACGGACGCGGCGACACCGGCGGCGTCGAGCGATTCGAGGACCGTCTGCACCGGCGCGAGTCGGCGCACCGTCGGATCGGTGAGGACGAGGACGCGCCGCGCGCCCAGATCGGCGAGGTCCATTCCGACCTCGCGCGTCACGCCGGCGCCGAAGCGGATGCTCGACACCGCCATCTCGAATGCGTATTCACGGGTCACGGACCGGATTGTAGCCGGAGCGCGCACGCGCCGATACGTATCTTGCTGTGCACCCTCGGCATCCGTGGAGCGCGTCGGCGGTCAGCGCGCTGGTTCACGTCGCGTCGCTGGCGGCAATCATATGGGCCGCGCACGACGCCGCGCCGTCGGCGTCGCCGCGCGTCTCGCGTCCGTTGACGGTCATGCTCGCCGTCGCCGCGCCCGATCCCGCGATCGTGGTGCCGATCGAACCGTTTCACCCGGTCGCGAAACCGCGCGTCGCACCTGTGACGGTCGCGCCGGAGCGGTCCGTGGAGGTGGTGCGGCCGCTTGCGATCGCGCGCCCAGTTGAACCGGTGCGCGCCGTCGACATCACGCCTGCGCCCGCGCCGGTTCCGCCGCCCGCGGGGCACGCCGCCGAACCGCCGAAGCCGGTGCAGATGGCCGGCTTCGATGCGCCCGCGGCGCATGCGCTGCCGATCGACATCAAGCGGACAACGGTCGGCGCCTTCGACGCCGCGCCGGCGGGCGAGACGGCGCGGCCGGGATCCGAACGACCGAACGTCGCCGATGCCGGGTTCGGCGCGGCGATGGCGAGGACGTCGACGCGTCCGGCGGCGCGTCAGGTTGCCGACGCCGACGCCGACGCCGACGCCGGCTTCGGCGCGGCGCGCGCGGACGCGACGCCGGCGCATGCGGCCGCCGCGGTGAAGCCGACCGGCTTCGACGCGCTCGAGACGCCGCGCGCCGCCGTCGCCGCGCCGCGTCCGATCCGGATCGACGACCCGGTCGAGATCCTGACCAAGCCGACGCCGACGTACACGGATGAAGCGCGTGCGCTGAAGATCGAAGGCGACGTCGTTCTCGACGTCGAGTTCACGGCGGCGGGCGATGTGCACGTGCTGCGCGTCGTCCGCGGCCTCGGCCACGGACTCGACGAGGCGGCGACGCGCGCCGCGCTCGGCATGCGCTTCAAGCCGGCGCAGAGCGCCGGACGGCCGGTCGATTTCCGCACCACCGTTCACATCGTCTTCCGCCTGGCATAGAGGACTGAGGATGCGACACCTGATTCGCCTTTCGCTCGCGCTCGCGCTGCTGTTCTGGGCGCTGTCGCTGCATGCCCAGACGCCGCTCACGCTCGACGTCGTCGTCGAGCGGATCAACAAAGCGGAATCGGCGCTGACCGCGCGCATGCGCGCGTATCACCCGATCGCGGAAATCTACATTCAGACGCTCGCGCCGGATGCGAAGCTCGGCACGGTGCCGGTGCGCGACGACTACTTCCTCGGGCAGTTCGACGGCAAGGACGGTCCGAACCTGACGCCGCTCAGCCCGCGTGAAGGATCGTTCCACCCGGCGGGCTTTCTCGCGCGGCCGCTCAGCGTGCAGTACCTCCCCAACGGCTTCGCGGCGACGACGGTGCCGGACTGGCGGCTGCTGGACGCGCAGCGGTACGAGTTCGCGTTCGTGCGCCGCGAGTTCGTCGGCGAGGCGCGGACGCTCGTCTTCGACGTCCACCCGCGCGGCGACAGCACCGACGGCTTCACCGGACGCCTCTGGGTCGAGGATCGCGACTACAACATCGTCCGCTTCAACGGCATCAGCCGGAACGTCGATCACAACCTGACCGGGTTCTTCCGCAAGAAGATCTCGTTCCACGTCGACAGCTGGCGCGTCAACGTGCTTCCGAACCTGTGGCTGCCGGCGTACGTGTACTGCGAGGAAACGGATCTGAGCGACAAGCCGGCGTTTCCGCGGATGCCGCGCATCAAGGCGCAGGTGCGGCTGTGGGGATACCAGATCAAAGGGGCGTCGACGCAGTCGGAGTTCTCGACGATCGTCATCGACGCGCCGTCCGTGCAGGACAGCGCGGAGCAGGCGAAGCAGTTGTCGCCGGTGCAGAGCCAGCGGCGATGGGAGCAGCAGGCGGAGGACAACGTGATCGACCGTCTATCGCGCGCGGGGCTGCTCGCGCCGCGCGGGCGCGTCGACGCGATCCTCGAGACGGTCATCAACAACCTGCTCGTCACCAACAACCTGACGCTCGAGCAGTCGCTGAAGGCGCGCATCCTGCTGACGCAGCCGCTCGAGTCGTTCACCGTCGGCCACACGATCGTGATCAGCCGCGGGCTGATCGACGTGCTGCCCGACGAGGCGAGCCTCGCGATGGTCCTCGGCCACGAGCTGAGTCACGTCGTGCTCGGCCATCAGTTGATCGACACGAAGTTCGCGTTCGCCGATCGGCTGATGGTCGCCGACGGGGAGCTGCTGAAGACGCTGCGGTTCCGTCATCCGCAGGCGGAGGAGTCGGCGGCCGATGCGAAGGTGCTCGATCTGCTGAGCAAGTCGCCGTACAGCGACAAACTGTCGGAGGCCGGCCTGTTCCTGCGCGCGGTCGCCGCGAATACGAAGGCGCTGACGAACCTGATCCAGCCGCACATGGGCGACTTCGTCGTCGAAGGCGGCCAGCCGCTCGCGCCGATCATCAGCAAGTCGCCGGAGCTGGCGCCCGAGCGCCTCGATCAGATCGCCGCGCTCCCGCTCGGTGCGCGCCTCGTCGTCGATCCGTGGACCGACTCGGTCGAGCTGCTGCGCGCGCCGTCGGACGCGCTGGCGTCGGCGCGGGAGAAGGTGCCGCTGGCGATCACGCCGCTGATGCCGTACATCCGCTACGCCGAGCCGCCCGCACAGACGGCGCAGCCGCAGTCGCGGTGAGCGGCGGCACGCTCCTGCTCGGCACGCACCTGTTCGACGCGCGGGGCGACGCGGCGGCGCGGCAGCGGCGTGCGGCGGCGGCGAATGCGGCGTTGCAGCGTACCGACCTGGTCAACGTGCAGGGACGCTCGGCGCCGTTCGAGTATCCCGACATCGCGACGTTGGCGACGCTGACGCGCACGGCGCGCGACGCCACGCGTGTCCCTGGCAGGCCGACGCCGGTCGGCCGCGACATCTGCGATGCGCTCGCCCGTGCCGCTCGCGCACGCGGCCACCGCTATTTCGCGATGGCCAACGGCGACGCCATCGTCACCCAGGCGGCGGTCGATCGCGTGCTCGCGGGCGGCTACGAGACCGTGGCGTTCTCGCGGCGCGACGTCGACGCGGACGGACGCGAGCTCGGCGTCCTGATTCACGGCATCGACATGTGGGCGTTCGACGTGGCGTGGTGGGAGGCGCACCGGCACCGCTTCCGCTCGTACGTGATCGGCGGCCCGTGCATCGACAACGTGTTCGCCGCGATTATGATGACGCACGGTCGAGGGTTCATCGAGAACCGCGAGGGCGAGATCCGTCACGTCGTGCATCCGCGGGCATGGGCGGTCGGCCCATACGAGCGCTACAACTACTATCTCGCCGCCCTCGATTCGCCGTACTTCACGATGTGGGCGCGCTACATCGCGGCGCTCGAGGTGATGCGGCGCGACGGCGCGTCGGCGGCCGACGAGCAGGCGATGGCCCGCGCGACGTTCGTGCGGCGCTGGTCGCCGTTCGGCATCGTGTGGCACGCGGGACGATCGGTGCGCGCGCGCTGGCGCTACGCGCGCGATCGCGCGCGGGTCAGCGCGCCAGCAGCCGCCGCGCCTCGCTGACGAGCACGTTCCAGTCGCACGGCTTCAGCAGCACGTGATCCGCGCCGGCGATGCGCGCGCGATCGGGATAGTGGCGATCGTCATAGCCGGTGATCGCGAGCACCGGAATGGACCGGGTGCGATCGTCGGCGCGCAGCTTGCGGCACAGCTCGATGCCGTCGAGTCCGGGCACGGCAATGTCGGTGAGGATGATGTCGGGCTGCGGCGACGTCAGCGCTTTGGCAAGCGCCTGATGCCCATTGTGGGCTTCCGCCGTCGAAAAGCCCGAGCGGTGGAACGCCTCGGCGTAATAGTGACGGGTGTCCGGATCGTCTTCGACAATCAGCACGAGCGGCCCGACCGCCATCACCCGCGATGATAGATACGAAGGGGCAGCTTCGCGCAAGCTCAGCCGGCGTTGCGCACTCGCCGCCGCGCGAGGCAGCAGCCGATTTGCCGCAGTGCGCCGCGCACCTGGTCGAGGTCGAGCGGTTTGGGCAGGAACCGCCGCGCGCCGAGCTCGCGCGCTTTTCTGCCCGCATCAACGGTCGCAGACGTCGCCAACGTCGGTATCCATGCGAGCGATCGATCGCGCAGCTGCGCGGCGCGAAATTTCGCGCCGTCCATCACGGGCAGCTGCAGCTCGAAGACGATCATGCACGTCTCCGCATGCGAGCGCAGGTAGTCGAGCGCATCGCGACCGTTCTCCACGGTGTCGACGCGATACCCGTCCGGCGTCAGCGCCGCGCGGAGCAGTTCCCCGACCTCCGGATCCGGATCGACGACCAGCACCGAACAGGTGTGCGGCGCGCGCTCAGTGGACATGCGCGAGCCGCTCCACGCTCGACACGAGCTCGGACGGGTCGATCGGTTTCGTGATGTGCATCTGGTAGCCGGCAGTCAGCGCCCTCCGCCGATCGTCCACGCGCGCGAGCGCCGTCAGCGCCGCGGCCGGCGTGAGACGCCCCGCCTTCTCGTCGAGGCGCCGCAGCTCGCGAATCAATTCCCAGCCGTCGTGATCCGGCATCATCAGATCGCTCAGCACGACGTCCGGCGGTTCGCGGCGGATCCGCGCTTCCGCCTCGCCCACCGACGAGGCCGTATTGACGACGGCGCCGTACTGTTCGAGCGTGGCGCGCACGAACGCCAGGTTCGCCACATCGTCGTCGACGACGAGGACCGACACGCCGCGCAGCGTGGGCGCGTGCGTGGGCGGCAAGGGCAGCTCGACGTTCGGCGACGCCGCCGGCCGCAGCGGGATCCGCACGTCGAAACGCGATCCGGCGCCGGGTCCGCCGCTCGATGCGGACACCGTGCCGCCGTGCGCCTCGACGAGGTGACGCACGATCCCGAGGCCGAGACCGAGGCCGCCGTACTGCCGCGTGCTGCTCGCATCTCCCTGACGGAAGCGCTCGAACAGGTGCGCCGCGACGTCCGGATGAAATCCGATCCCGCTGTCGTGGACAACGATCGTGAACGCCTGCGCGTCGCGTTCGAGGCGGACGCCCACCGCTCCGCCGCTCGGCGTGAACTTGATCGCGTTCGACAGCAGGTTCCACACGATCTGGCGGACGCGATCCGGATCGATCGACATCGGGCCGAGCGTCGGGTCGACGGTCGTCGTGATCGTGATCCGCTTCGCGTCCGCGGCCGCGCGCAGCGACTCGACGGCACTCTCGACGAGCGGCTGCACGAGCGCGGGCCGGGGCGCGATCTCGAGGCGGCCGGCGACGATGCGCGAGATGTCGAGGAGATCTTCGATCAGGCGTGACTGCGTCCAGCCGGCGCGCTCGATCGCGGCGACCGCTCGTTCCGACTGCGGCGGCGTCAGCTTGCCGCTCGCCAGCAGGCGTGACCATCCGAGAATCGAGTTCAGCGGCGTGCGCAGCTCGTGCGACAGCGTCGCGAGGAATTCATCCTTCGCGCGGTTCGCGGCGTCGGCGCGCTGCGACTGCTCGTCGGCCGCGGCGGCGAGCGCCTCGTAGTACTGCGTCACTTTCTCGATCGCGTGGCGCATGTCGCGCGCGACGACGACGCCCACGGCGATGCCGCCGACGACGATCGCGGCGGCGAGCGAGAGCGAGCCGACGTGTTCGATCGTCCACAGCAGGACGGCCGAGATCACCCCGATGGTGACAAACGGCAGAACGACGAGACGTCCGAGCTGCGGCTTCATGTCAGGCGGTGGTGACTGCAAATGAGTCGCCCGTTACGGAGCTCGGCCGGAAATGGCTTGAGTCTTGAAGCAGTGCGGCGTATGGCCGGGACGGTTGTCCGCGTGGCGGCGCTCGCCGATCTCCACTGCACCAAAACGTCGCAGGGTGTCTTCCAGACGCTGTTCTCGCAGATTGGCGACGTCGCGGATGTGCTCGTGCTGGCTGGCGATCTCACCGACTATGGTCTGCCCGAGGAAGCGCGCATCCTCGCGCGCGAGCTGACGGCGCTGCGCGTCCCGGCGGCCGCCGTCCTCGGCAATCACGACATCGAGTCGGGCAAGCACGAGGAGATCTGCACGATCCTCTCGGAGGCCGGCGTCAAGATGCTCGACGGCGACGCGTGCGAGCTGAAGGGTATCGGCATCGCCGGCGTGAAAGGGTTTGGCGGCGGCTTCGGCCAGCGCGCGCTCGGCCCGTGGGGCGAACCGATCATCAAGCAGTTCGTCCGCGAGGCGGTCGACGAAGCGCTGAAGCTCGAAGCGGCGCTCGCCCGGCTGCGCACGTCGCCGATCGTCGCGCTGCTGCACTATTCGCCGATCGCCAAGACCGTCGAAGGCGAGCCGCTCGAAATCTACCCGTTCCTCGGGTCCAGCCGGCTCGAAGAGCCGATCGGCCGCTACCCGGTCTCCGTCGTCTTTCATGGCCACGCCCATCGCGGGCAGCCCGAAGGCGTGACGCAGAAGAACGTGCCGGTCTACAACGTGTCGATGCCGCTCCTGGCGCGGGCGTTCGCGGACCGGCCGCCGTTCCGCGTCTTCGACGTGCCGTTGCCCGCGGCCACCGGTCCACAACTTGCTGCGGCCGGACCGCGGCGGCGCGCGACCGACGCGGTCGCTTCCTAGAGGAGTGCATGGAGACATCGACTGCGCGAGCCGTCCACGACCCCGCGGCCGAGTTCTACATCGACGCCATCCGCAAGCTGCAGGACACGGGCATCCCGTTCCTCGTCGGCGGCGCGTTTGCGTTCTCGCACTACGCGCACGTGCCGCGCGACACCAAGGACATCGACATCTTCGTCAAACCGGAGGACTGCCAGCGCGTGCTCGACGCGTTCGCGCGCCTCGGGTACGAGACCGAGCTGCCGTTCCCGCACTGGCTCGGGAAGATCCATTCGGGCGACTACTTCATGGACGTGATCTTCAACTCGGGGAACGGCGTCGCGCGCGTCGACGATCTCTGGTTCGATCACGCGATCAAGACGAACGTGCTCGGGCTCATCGTCCGCATCTCGCCGGTCGAGGAGATGATCTGGTCCAAGGCGTTCATCCAGGAACGCGAGCGCTTCGACGGCGCGGACGTGCTGCACCTGTTGCGCGAAACGGGGCCCTCCCTCGACTGGCCGCGGCTGCTGATGCGCTTCGGCGACTACTGGCGCGTGCTGCTCAGCCATCTCATCATGTTTGGCTTCGTCTATCCGGACAAACGGCAGAACGTGCCGAGCTGGGTAATGGAGGAGCTGGTCCGCCGGCTGAGCGTCAGCCGTCCGAATCTGCAGAACGACGTCTGCTACGGCACGCTGATCTCGCGCGAACAGTACCTGCACGATCTCGAAGCGTGGAAGTACCGCGACGGACGCGAAGATCCGTACGGTCCGATGACGCCGCAGCAGATCGAGATCTGGACCGCGGCGATCAAGGGCAGGTAGCGGAGCGCCAGATCAGCCGAGCGCCGTGCGGACCGTTCGGCGCACGAGCTCTGTGACGATGCCGTAGACGAGATGCGCGGCGAACGCCTGCGCGTGCAGTTCGAACGAGCGGTCGCTCTCCGGATCCTCGAGGCCGAGCAGCGGCATCGCGATCTCGTCCGCGCCGACCCACACCGCGGCGCCGAACGCCGTGCCCGTTCCCGCGCGCACCATCGGTGAGGCTTCGGCGGCCAACCCGTAGAGCGCGCCGACCGTGCCGCCGAACGCGTAGTGCACCGCCGGCGCCGCGACGGCCAGCTCGTCGCGATCGAGTTCGCGGCCGATCGTGTTCGACGCGATCGTCTGCGCCATCAGTTCATTGGCGTTGTCGTCCTCGCTGCGTTCCTGCCAATCGCGCGCGTCGTGACGGCCGCCCGCCGATTGCGGCTCGCGGCCATCGGCGATGCGCGACCAGACGCCCTGGAATTCGCTCATCGCGTACGTCCCGGCGAGGCCGCCGATGACGCCGGCGACGGCCGCCTTTACGCGGTCCATCGCTGCACTCCGAGGACGAGCGCCGCGGCGCCGCCGGCGAGGACGAGCGCGAGCGCTGGCAGCCGCTCGTTGATCCACGTTTGCGGACTGCGGTCGGTGCTGCGCGCCGCGAAGCGTCCGTGCGCGCCGTGATCGCCGGGCAGCGGATGCCACAGGTTGTCGCGCCGATGCGGATCCGCCGGCTCGTCGGTCTGCTGGGAGTCGTAGCCGGTACGCGCGAGATACCAGTCGAGGACCGGCGACGCGATCTTGTTGCCCCAGATTGCTTCGAACGTCGGCATGCCGACGCTCATCTCGCGGCGATGATGCGACGCGGCCCAGACGATGGCGTCGGCGGCGACTTCCGGTTCGAAGATCGGCGGCACCGGCTGCGGCTGCCGCGGCAGCCGGCTCTTCACCCAGTCGAACTGCGGCGTGTTCATCGCCGGCAGCTGCACCATCGTCACCGAGACGCCGCTGTGGTCGTGCAGCAGCTCGCAGCGCAGCGATTCGGTGAAGCCCTGGATCGCGTGCTTCGCACCGCAGTAGGCGGCCTGCAGCGGGATGCCGCGATAGGCGAGCGCCGATCCGACCTGCACGATCGTGCCGCGATCGCGCGGCAGCATCCGCTTCAGCGCCGCCATCGTGCCGTAGACGACGCCGAGGTAGGTGACCTCGGTGACGCGCTTCACTTCGTCGGGCTGCAGCTCCTTGACCGGCGAGAAGACCGACACCATCGCGTTGTTGACCCAGATGTCGATCGGGCCGAGCTCGCGTTCGACGGTCTCCGCGGCCGCCTCGACGCCTGCCGCGTCGGCGACGTCGGCGGGCAGCACGAGCGCGCGTCCGCCGACCGCTTCGACTTCGCGCTTCGCGCCTTCGAGACCGTCGACGCCGCGCGCGATGAGTCCGACGTCCGCGCCCTCACGCGCGAACGCGCGTACGACGGCCCGTCCGACACCCGCCGACGCGCCAGTGACGACGACGACGCGCTTCATCGCGTCTTCCCCGTCAGATCGTCGATCTTGTCGCGGAAGAGCGTCAGCGCGATGCGTCCGCGGTTCGGCTCGCCGCGCGCGAGCGCTTCGGCCATGTGCAGCGCCTGCTCCGGCTTGATGCGCGCCGGCATCGGCGGCTCGAACGGATCGACGATCGCCTCGCACAGCGCGGGTCCGTCGGCGAGCATCATCGCTTCGAGCGCGGAGTGGACTTCGTCCGGCTTCTCGCAGCGGAAGCCGATCGCGCCGCACGCTTCCGCGTATTTCACGAAATCGATCGGCTCGAGGGAGACGCCGTACTCCGGGTTCCCCAGGAACACCATCTGCTCCCACTTGATCATCCCGAGCACGTTGTTCTTGATGATCACCACTTTGATCGGCAGCCGGTACTTCACGGCCGTGGCGAATTCGCCCATCAGCATCGTGAAGCCGCCGTCGCCGACGAACGCGACGCACTGTCGTCCGGGGTACGCAATCTGCGCCGCCACCGTATACGGCAGTCCCGGCGCCATCGTCGCGAGGTTCCCGGAGCAGGAGAAGAGCTGACCGCGCTTGATCTCGATGTGCCGGGCGACCCAGGTCGTGATCGTGCCCGAGTCGGTCGAGATGATCGCGTCGTCGGCGAGCAGCGTGTTGAGCGATTCGGCGACGACCTGCGGCTTGAGCGGCGCGCCGTCGCGTTGCGCGCGCGTGCGCATCAGGTCGCGCCACTTCGTCATCCCGTGTTGCGCCTCTTCGAGGAACGCGCGGTCGTCGCGGTGGCGCAGGTACGGCGTGAGCGCCTGCAGCGTGGCCTTCGCGTCGCCGCACAGACCGACCTCGACCGGGAAGCGCAGGCCGAGGCGCGAGGCGTCGCGGTCGATCTGCACGCCGCGGCAGCCGTCGGACTTCGGGTAGTACTCCATGTACGGGAAGCTGGTGCCGACCATCAGCAGCGTGTCCGCCTGCTCCATCGCCAGTTCGGACGGCTCCGTCCCGAGCAGCCCGATGCCGCCGGTCGTGAACGGCGAATCGTCGGGCACGACGCCCTTGCCGAGCAGCGGCTTGACGATCGGCGCCGCGAGCAGGTCGGCGATCTGCTCGAGCTCGTCGCCCGCGCCGAGGGCGCCCTGACCGGCGAGGATCACCGTCTTCTTGCCCGCGTTGATCACGTCGGCCGCGGCGCGCAGGTCCGCGTCGCGTGGAACGACGACGACCGGCCGCCACACGTCGGACGAGTGATGCTCGACGTTCTTCGCCGACCGCTCGTCGTCGTCGACGGCCTGCTCCTGGAAATCGATCGGGCAGGTGATATGCGACACGCCGCGGCCTGCGAGCGCCGCGCGGCACGCCGCGTCGACGAGCGGCCGCGCGTGCGAGGCGCCCATCAGTTGCTGGTCGAAGAGGGCGACGTCCTTGAACAGCGACAGCAGATCGACTTCCTGCTGGTATCGCGTGCCGAGCAGATCGTGATACGTCTGGCCGGTGATGGCCAGCACGGGCGCGCCGTCCATTTTCGCGTCGTAGAGTCCGTTGAGCAGGTGGATGGCGCCGGGCCCCGACGTCGCGAGGCAGACGCCGAGCTGCCCGGTGTACTTCGCGTAGGCGCACGCCATGAACGCCGCGGCTTCCTCGTGCCGCACCTGCACGAACGTGAGGCGATCCTGCCGCTTGCGCAGCGCCTCCATGATTCCGTTGATGCCGTCGCCGGGGAGTCCGAAAATGACGCGCACACCCCAATCGATCAGGCGGTCGGCCAGTACATCCGCAGTTGTCATCGCCACGTTTGATTCTCCGACGCGGACCGTGCAAGGCGGGATCCAGCGCTGTTACTGCTGACGTTCGAGAATCCAGGCGACCGTGCCGACCAGTTTTTCCCACAGCGGACGCTGCCGCCACTCGGCGAGCGTGATCTCGCGCGCGTGCTCGAGGTCGTGCGCGAAGTCGGCCAGCAGACGCGACGCGACGTCAGCATCGCGGATTGCGACGTTCACTTCGTCGTTGTGTTCGAACGATCGATTGTCGAGGTTCGTCGTCCCGATGACCGCCCACAGCCGATCGGCGACGAGCATCTTCACGTGCGTCATGCCCGGCTGGTACTCGAAGACGCGAAGGCCTGCCTCGAGCAGCCGGCCGTACATCCGCCGGCTCGCGAGGCGCACCCAGTGCTGATCCGTTGCCGGACCGGGCACGAGGACGACGATCTCGACGCCGCGCGAGGCCGCGCGCCGGAACGCTTCGCGGAAGGCGCGATCCGGCAGAAAGTACGGCGTCGCGATGCGAACGGTGCGCGTCGCGGCCTCGACGATCGTCTGAAACAGGACGCGAGAGGCCGTCGCGCGATCCGACGGCGAGCTCTTGATCGCGAACGCGGCCGACGTGCCCGCCGCCACGTGCGGCTTGTACGTCTCGATGCCGGTCAGGATCTCGCCGCAGCACTCGAGCCAGTTCTCGGCGGCAACGCCCTGTATGTCCGACACGACGGGACCCTCGATCCGCGCCATCATGTCGCGCCACATCGGCTTGCGCCGGTGCGGCTTCCACCACCAGTCGGCAATGCCGGCGCCGCCGACGAACGCGATCTGCCCATCGACGACGAGCAGCTCGCGGTGCGTCCGGTTGTTGAGGCGCGCGAGACTGTACCAACGCATGCCGCGATACGCTTCGACGCGGCAGCCGGCGGCGACGAGCTGGCGACGGAAACGACGGAAGAGCCCGAACGATCCGATCGCGTCCATGACGATGCTGACGCGAACGCCCGCGCGGGCGCGCTCGCTGAGCGCCTCGACGAAGCGCTCGCCGATCTCGCCGTCCTTGAAGATGTAGCACTCGAGGTTGATCGTCTCGCGCGCGCCATGGATCGCGTCGAGCATGGCCGGGTAGAACGCCGTGCCGTCGGTGAAGATCTCGATCTTGTTCCGCTGCTCGAGCGTCGTGTGACACGTCGATTCGAGGACGTGGACGAAATGGTCGCTCGCGGGATCGACCGGCGCCTCGACGTGATACGGAATCGACGGGGTGAACAGCATCGCGAGGATGAGCCACGCGACGAACGCGCCGCCGATCACCGTGAGGTAGAGCATCTACGCCGGCAGCAGCACCGCGACGGGGAAGCGGTCGAGGACGGCCGCGACCGGCAGCGAGAGGACGCCGTCGAGCTCCTCGGCGGAGACGAGCGCGCCCGTGAACGCGTCGCGGAAGCGTCCGCCGTGCGCGGCGCCGTCGCCGAGGACGAGGCGGGTGTCGCCCCACACGGAGCGGCCGACGGGTGGCGCCGGCGCGTCGGGCATCAGCGATGCGATGAGCCGCGGCACGACGGTCACTGCGGCGCGATCGCCCGCGACGCGCGCGAACGCAAACACGCAGTCGCGCCTCGCGCCCGAGACCTCGATCGGGCGGTACTCGCCGCGCTCGTACAGCTCCCGGCACTGCGCGCGCGCACGTAATCCGCGCGCCGTCACGAACATCTTCACGCGCCCGTCGTGCCGTCGGTCGAGCAGCTCGCCTGGATCCACGCGCGCATCCGTCGCGCAGCCTCGCAGTCCGGTCAACGCGTCACGCCGCGTCTCGTAGTCGACCGGATGCCGGTTGTCGGGATCGACGAGGTTCAAATCCCAGAACTCCGTCCCCTGGTAGAAGTCGGGAACACCGGGCGCCGTCAGTTTGATCGCGAGTTGCGCCAGGCTGTTGTAGATGCCGAGCTCCGCCACTCGCGCCTGGAACGGCGCGAACGCCTGAAGGAATGGACCCGACCGGCGTGGATCGAGAATCGCGGCGACGAATCGCATCACGGCGCTCTCGTATTCCTCGTTCGGGTTGACCCAGCTCGTGTGCGCCTTCGCCTCGCGCATCGCTTTCTGCATGTACTCCTGCATGCGCGCGCGGAACGAATCGAGCGCAGCCGCGTCGGCATCGAACGGCCACGCGCCGACGAGCGTCTGGTAAAGGAGGTACTCCTCGTTCGCATCGGGCGCCAGCCCGCCGACATCGGTTTTGTGGCGCCGGTTCAGCGTCCGCCATCGCGCGACGGCGGCCTTCCACGCGCCCGGAATCTCCGACAGCACGTCGATACGCGCGCGCACGTCCTCGCCGCGCTTCGTGTCGTGCGTCGACGTGGTCGACAGCGCCGCGGGCCAGCGCTCCTGGCGCCGGCGCATCCACTCGTGCACGTCCTGCGGCTCGAGGCCGAAGATCGTCGGATCGCTGCCGACCTCGTTCAGCGACACGAGGCGGCTGTAGAGATACAGCGCCGTGTCTTCGATCCCTTTTGCCGCCACGGGGCTCGTGATCTGCTGGAACTTGCCGATGAACCGTGCGCGCTCTTCGCACGCTTCGGCCGACGAGGCGCTCGTCTGCTTCAGCAGCAGGCGCTGGATGAAGTCGAACGCCAGCGACGTCATCCCGGGCGCGCGCAGCTTCGCGCAGCGCACCGCGTCGCCGATGTAGCGGCGGTCGTGATCGCTGACCGGGTCGCGCTCGTTCACATACGTCCGATAGACCGGGAAGCACGCGATCACTTCCTTCAGCGTCGAGATCAGGTTGTAGAGCGTGAAGTCGCGGAAGTGCCGGTTCCGTTCGGAGAAGCGGTTCAGCTGATGCCCCAGCGAATTGATGTCGCCCGACATCGTCTCGTGCAGGATTCGCTTCTTGCTCTGGTAGGCGAGGTCGTCGAACGTGTGCGGATCGCGGCGATCGCGGATGAACCGCCGGTAGATGTCGTCCATCGCCTTCTCGTTGCGGCGATCGACGAACAGGTTGTTGACGACGGCGGCGAACTCGTAGCCGGTCGTGCCGGCGATCGGCCAATCGCGCGGCAGCTGCTCGTCCGCGCCCAGGATCTTCTCGACGACGACGTAGAACGGTCCGAGGCGATCCTGCAGGCGCTGCAGATACCCGCCGGGGTCGAAGAGGCCGTCGACGTGATCGATGCGCAGCCCCGTCGCCGCGCCGCGCTCGACGAGCTCGAAGATGAACCGGTGCACCTCGTCGAAGACCGCCGGATCTTCCATGCGCAGCGCCGCGAGCTGGTTGATGTCGAAGAAGCGGCGGTAGTTGATCTCTTCCGAGGCCACGCGCCAGTGCGCGAGGCGATACGACTGCGCGTTCAACAGGCGATCGAGGCCGTCGAAGCTGCGCGGTTGATCCGGCGTCCCGTTCAGACGCCGCACGGCGGCGTCGATGAGCGCGGCGACCGCCGGGCTCTGTGCCGTCAGCTCCGCCAGCCGCCGTTTGACGATTTCCTTTTCGCGCGCACGTGTCGCGATCGCGTCGGCATCTCGCGCGCTGCGCGCCGGCAGGTGCGACGCGGCGGTCAGGATGCTCTGCAGCTCGTTCGCGGCATCACCGGGATGTTCCGCGAGCCACGGCGCGAGATCGGGCTCGAGGATCAGCGGGTACGTGTCGGGGGCGATCGGCAGGCGCTCCTCGTAGTAGTGCACCGTGAACGCGCCGGTCTCGTAGCGCAGCTGCAGTTCCTGCCGCTCGAGCACCTCGCCGTACATGTCGCCGAGCACCGGAATGAGCAGCTTGTCCGCGAGCTCGTCCTTGATCGGATGCCACTCGATGTCGAAACACTTCGCGTAGCGCGAACTCGGACCGTTCTCGAGCACGTCGAGCCACCACGGGTTCGCCGACTTCGCAATGCCCATGTGGTTGGGGACGACGTCGATCACGTGCCCCATGCCGCGCGCGTGCATCGCGTCGATCCACGACCAGTACTCGGCGTCGGTGCCGATGTCGGGGTTCAAGCGCGTCGGATCGGCGACGTCGTAGCCGTGCGGACTCCCCGGCACGGCCGCGAGATACGACGAGGCGTAACAGTCCCCGACACCGAGATCGTGCAAGTAATCCACGATCGCGCGCGCCGCGTTGAACGTGAACTCGCTGTTCAACTGCAGGCGATAGGTCGCGAGAGGCACACGGGTGCTGGCCACCACATCAAGAAGCTGCAAGGGCAGCGCCAGCGCGCGAAGCCCAGCGGTAGTCAATGGCAGAGTCCTTGCTCGACCCGAGCCGGTGCGTGCGCTGCTTGTCTGGATCGTCGCGATCGTGGCGTGGATGTCGATCGGCATCGCCGCGCAAGGCAAGAAAGCCGACAAGGACATCCTGACCGACGCGCCCGATCGGCCGACGCAGGTCGAGCAGCTCGAGCTCGCGCTCGTGCGGCTGCCGATCGCCGCCGGGCTGGCCGCGGTGCTCGCGATGCGGCCGCGGCGGCGCGGGACGCCGAAGCGCACGCCGGCGGTCATCCACACGCAGATCATCCTCGCCATCGTCGGCGCGGTCGTGATGCTCGTCGTCGGATCCAGCCTGGCGCGCGCGTTCGGGATCGTCGGTGCCGCGGGGCTCGTGCGCTATCGCGCGAAGATCGAGGATCCGAAGGATGCCGGCGTGATGCTGTCGACGCTGGCGATCGGCCTCGCCGCCGGCGTCGGCGTGTGGATGCTCGCGGTGTTCACGACGGTGTTCGTTCTCGCCGTGTTGTGGATCGTGGAGTCGTTCGAGCCGACGGCGACGCAGTCGTTCGCGCTGCGCGTGAAGGCGAAGGATCCGTCGGAGCGCAAGAGCGACGTCGAGCGGCTGCTGGCGCGCGCGGGCGCGACGTTCGAAGTGCGGAGCTTGTCGAAGGACGAACTGTGCTACGACGTGCGGCTGCCCCTCGAGCGCAAGACCGATCGTCTGTCGGAGCGCATGGTCGCCCTCGATCCCGAGTCGGTGTCGGTGGTGTGGGAAGAGAAGAAGGAGAAAAAGGGCTGACGGCGACTACCGGTAGTTGCCGAACTGGAGCGCGACGCCAAAGTCCTGCTCCCGCAGCACGCGGATGGCCTCCTGCAGATCGTCCTTCGACGGCGAGGTGACGCGGACCTGGTCGGCTTGGATCGCCGCCTGCACCTTCTTCAGCTTCCGGTCCTTCAGGAACTTCACGATCTCGCGCGCGGCGTCGATCGGGATGCCCTGCTGAATTTCGATGACGCGCCGCATCTTGCCGCCCGCGGCCGGCTCGCTGTCCTTCACTTTGAAGTTCTTCACGGCGACGCCGCGCCGGACGAGACGCGTCTGCACGATCTCCCAGAGCGCGTTCATCTTGAATTCGTCGTCGGTGAGGAGCGTCAGCGTCTTGTCTTTCTCGCTGAGCGTGATGTCGGCGGTCGTGCCCTTGAAGTCGTAGCGCTGGCCGACTTCCTTGCGGGCCTGGTTCAGCGCGTTGTCGACTTCGGCAAAGTCGATCGTGGAGGTGATGTCGAACGAAGCAGTGGCGGCCACCCGGCCATTTTACGCAGAACGGCGCCCCGACTGTCGATGCTTCCGCGAATGACGTTCGCGCGCCTCTTCGACCGAGTGCGACTCGGTGACGTCGCCCGTCTCGCGCGCCAGCCGTGCCAGTTCGCGATAATGGCGCTGCAGCGTCTCCAATTCTTTTTCCGAGAACGCCTCCGAGTCGATCAGCCGGTTGCTCGCGCCCTCGAGCGCTGCGACGATCTCGTTGAGCTTGAGGTGGATCGCCAACGCTTCCTTGTTCTGGCTTCGTTGGATGAGAAACACCATCAGGAACGTGATGATCGTCGTGCCGGTGTTGATCACCAGCTGCCACGTGTCGGAATAGTGGAAGAGCGATCCGACCGCCGCCCAGATGGCGACGACGCCGATCGCCCCGACGAAGGCCGGCGTCGAACCGGCCGATCGCGTGACCGCTTCCGACATCTGCTCGAGCTTCGTGCCGCGCGCGCGCTTTCGGTGTGCCATAGTGGCCCGAAGGTCTGTTGATGCAACGCGAATACCAGAGGCCCCGCGTCGGCGTGTCTGCGTGCCTGCTCGGCGATCCCGTCCGCTACAACGGCGGCCACAAACGCCACGCGTGGCTGGTCGACGTTCTCGGCGCGGAGGTCGACTGGGTGCCGGTGTGCCCGGAGGTGGAGATCGGTCTCGGCACGCCGCGCGAGACGATCGATCTGGTGCGCGGCGCCGACGGCGTCGTCCGGCTCGAGACGGCAGAGACGCACGTGGATCTCACCGAGCGGATGCGCCGATTCGCCGCGGCACGCGTGGAGCTGCTGGCGACGCTCGGTTTGAGCGGATACGTGCTGAAGGCCGATTCGCCCAGTTGCGGCATCGCGGGCGTGCGGATTGTCGGTTCCGATGCGGCCGGCCGCGGCGTGTTCGCGGCGGCACTGCTGGATCGGTTTCCCGATCTGCCGATCGTCGACGAGCGCGGGCTCGACGTCGCCGCGTCGCGCGAGGCCTTCGCCGACCGCGTGCGCGCGTATCACGCTAAGATCCAGCCGTGACCTCGCCGACCCGTCCCGTCGACATCGTCCGCGTGACGGGCGGAGCGCGCGCCGCCGCGCGCGATCGCGCCGCCGCCGAGGAGCCGCTCGAGATCCGGATCGCGCGCGAACCGTACGCCGTCATCATGCGGACGCCCGGTGCGGACCGCGATCTCGCGGCCGGCTTTCTCTTTGCCGAGCGCCTGATCCGCAGCGCGCACGACCTCGTGGACATCCACCACTGCGCGGACGCGGCCGAGCACGAGAACACCGTCGACGTGACGCTGGCGGATCCCGACGCGTTGGCGCGCGCGCGCACGCGCCGCCGGGAGCTGACCGCCGCCTCGTCGTGCGGCGTCTGCGGCCGCCAGTCGATCGACGATCTCGCCCGCGACCTTCCGCGTCTCGCCGGCGCCGTCGTCGTCGCCGCCGACATCGTGGCGCGGCTGCCCGAGCGGCTGCGCGCGTCGCAGCGCGCCTTCGACGAGACGGGCGGACTGCACGCGGCCGGCGTGTTCTCGACCGACGGCGATCTGCTCGACATCGCCGAGGACGTCGGCCGCCACAATGCCGTCGACAAAGTGATCGGTCGCGCGCTGCTGCATCGCCAGCTCCCGCTCGCGCACGCGGTGCTGTGCGTCAGCGGCCGGACGTCGTTCGAGATCGTGCAGAAGGCGGCGGTCGCGGGCGTGCCCGTGCTGGCAGCCGTGTCGGCGCCGTCGAGCCTCGCGATCGATCTCGCCGAGCGCGCCGGCGTGACGCTCATCGGCTTCATCCGCGGCGACGCCTTCAACGTCTACACGGGCGCGCAGCGCGTCGCCTGACGTGATGTTCGGACTCACACGACAGAAGCCGCGCCACTACCGCGAGATGCTGCGCGTCGCGTGGGAGAACCGGTCCGAGCTGCCGTTTGCGTGGCGCATCCTGCGCGACGGCGTGTGCGACGGCTGCGCGCTCGGCACGTCCGGCCTCCACGACTGGACGATCCCCGGCACGCACCTCTGCATGGTGCGCCTCGAACTGCTGAAGCTGAACACGGCAGCGGCGCTCGATCCCGCGCGGCTCGGCGACGTGTCGGCGCTCGCGTCGTGGTCGTCGCAGCAACTGCGGGCGCTCGGCCGTCTGCCGGAGCCGATGATCCGCCGCCACGGCGAACGCGGATTCCGCGTGACGACGTGGGACGAGGCGCTCGAAGCCATCGCACGGCACCTGCGCGCCATCGATCCGGCACGCACCGCGTTCTACCTGACGTCGCGCGGCATCACCAACGAGGTCTACTACGCGGCGCAGAAAGCGGCGCGCGGGCTCGGCACGAACCACGTCGACAACTCGGCGCGCCTGTGTCATGCGGCGTCGACCGTTGCGATGAAAGCGACGCTCGGTTACGGCGCGTCGACCTGCAGCTACGTCGACTGGCTGCACGCGGATCTCATCGTCCTGCTCGGCGCGAACGTCGCCAACAACCAGCCGGTGACCATGAAGTACCTGCACCGCGCGAAAGCCAACGGCGCGCAGGTCGCGGTCGTCAACACGCTGCGCGAGCCGGGACTCGAACGGTACTGGGTGCCGTCGATTCCATCGAGCGCGCTGGCCGGCACGCCGATCGCGGACCACTGGTTCCAGGTCGACACCGGCGGCGATCTGGCATTTCTGATCGGCGTCTTCCGCGCGCTCGTCGAGTCGACCGGCGTCGACGAGGCGTTCGTGCGCGAGCGGACCGTCGGGTTCGAGGCTGCGCGCGCGGCGGCGCTCGCGACGGAGTGGGACGCGCTCGAGCGCGCCAGCGGTTCGACGCGCGAGGACATGCGCGCGCTCGCGCGCCTCCTTGTCGAGCGGCCGAATGCGATCCTCGTGTGGTCGATGGGGTTGACGCAGCACGCGCACGGCGTCGACACGATCAAAGCGCTCGTCAACGTCGGCCTCGCGCGCGGCCTGCCGGGCCGGCCGAACCGCGGTCTCGTGCCGATCCGCGGGCACTCCGGCGTCCAGGGCGGCGCCGAAGTCGGCTGCGTGCCGTCGATCGACGCGGCGACGACGGCGCGGTGGCGCGACGTGTGGGGATTCCCGGTGCCGTCTTCGCGCGGGTGGACGGCGGCCGAGATGGTGCAGCACGCCGCGGCCGGCGACGTCGACGCGTTCTGGATCGTCGGCGGCAATTTCCTCGAAACGCTGCCGGATCCCGCCGCAAGCCGCCGCGCGCTGGCGCGCCCGCGGCTTCGCATCCATCACGACATCGTCCTCTCGTCGTCGATGCTCGTCGACGGCGCCGGCGACGTCGTGCTGCTGCCCGCGACGACGCGGTACGAGTCCGACGGCGGCGGCACGGAGACGACGACGGAGCGGCGCATCATCTTTTCGCCGGAAATTCCTGGGCGGCGCATCGGATCGGCGCGTCCCGAATGGCGCGTCTTCGGAGACGTCGTGGCGCGCGTGCGGAGCGAGCGCGCGTCGCAGGTGTGCTTCGAGAGCGCCGCCGCAATCCGCGACGAGATCGCGCGTGCGATCCCGCTCTATCGCGGCATCGAGACGCTGGCGGCGAAGGGCGATCAGATCCAGTGGGGCGGCCGCACGCTGTTCGCGGACGGGCGCTTCGCGACGCCGGACGGCAAGGCGCACTTTTCCGACGTCCGCGTGAAGGTGGACATGACGGTCACGCCCGACGTCGTGTCGGGCGTCGCCGGGACGACCTTTCGTGTCTCCACACGGCGCGGCAAGCAATTCAACTCGATGATCCAGCGCGAGGTCGATCCGCTGACCGGCGCGTCACGCGATGCGATCTTCATCAGCGCCGACGACCTCGCGCGGCTGCGGATGCGCGACGGCGAGCGCGTGCTGCTGCACTCTGCGGCCGGTCGTTACGCGGGCCGGCTGAAGACGGCGGCGATCGCGCCGGGGAATCTCGAAGTGCACTGGCCCGAAGGCAACGTGCTGCTATCGGCGTCAGCGATCGATCCCGAGTCGTTCGAGCCGGACTACAACGCGACCGTCACCGTGACGCGTCAGGCTGACAGCGCGGGCACCAGTACGTAATCCGCGCGTCGTCGCCCGTTTTCTTCGCGCGAATCGGCGTCCCGCAGCGGCGGCACGGTCGACCGCCGCGTCCGTACACCCACAATCGTTCGCGGGGATTCAGGCTGCTCCGCGTCGTCCGCGCGCCGATCGTGACGCTGGCCCGCATCACATTGCGCGCGATCGTCAGGATGTCGTCGAGCTGCGCGTCCGAGAGCGTCGAGGCCGCAGCGAACGGCGCGATGCGCGCCAGGAACAGAATCTCCGACTTGAACACGTTGCCGATGCCGGCGACGACGCGCTGCGAGAGGAGGACGTCGGCGATCGGCGTGTCGCCGCGCTCGCGGATGCGGCGGCGCGCCTCGGCGGCATCGAACGTGTCGGCGAGGAGATCGGGGCCGAGCGCGCGCAGCTCGGCCTGACGCGCGACCGCCGTCTGCGTGAGGAACTCCGCCACCTGCACGTTGAATGCGACCGCCGTGGCCCGGGCCGTCTCGATCAGGATCCGCATGTCGCGCGCCGGGCGGCGCCAGCGCGCGCCGGCGGGATACACATGCCAACTGCCGTTCATGCGCATGTGCGTGCGCAGGACGAGACCGCCCGACAACGTCACCAGCAGGTGCTTGCCGCGCGCGTCGACGGCCTCGATCGTTCTGCCGGCGATCGGCTGATCCGAATCGATGCGATTCAAAGCCGGGAACATCGACGTGAAGCGCGTAATCGTCTGTCCCGCCAGCGCACGGCGCAGCGTGGCGGCGGCGAGAAAGATTGTGTCCCCTTCAGGCAAAGCAGTCCTCAGTCGTCAGTCGTCAGGCGTCAGTCATGAGTCGTCAGTCTCGTCGTCGAAGTACCGTCGCGCGAACGGAGACGACAGCGTGGACCGCGACGGCCGCTGCCGCCGCCCCGACTGATGCGCCGGCTCGGCCCCCTCCGGTCGCTCCGACTGACGACTGTGACTGCCGACTGCCGACTGCCGACTGACGACTCTCTGCATCCCCATCGCCCCGCTGACGAAGCCGGCCTCGGTGAGATAGCTCGCGAGCGGGTGGAGGCTCGACGCCGTGCCGTCGATCTCTTCGATCAGCATGCCGGCGCTCGGTCGATCGGCGAGCGCGCGTGCGATCGCGCGCGCCGATTTCGATCGGGCGGGCTCGCTGTCGGGCAGATACGTGACCAGCTGTCGATCGCCGCGCGCGAGGTACGCGGCGAGTGCGCCGTCGACGAGGATCACCGTCGCGCCGACGCTTCGAGTCGGTCCGCGGCCGCTGTCCGCGGCTTTGGGCCACGGCAGCGTCGCGCCGTACGGATTGGCCGGGTCGGTCGCCGCGACGACCACGATCTCGGGATCCTCCGGCGCATCGCGCAGCGAGCGGAGCAGGTCCACCGCGCCGGGCATCGCGAATTGCGTCGCGCCAAGTCCAGCGACGAAGTATCCGCGGCGCACGCGCCCGTGCTCTTCGAGGCCTTTCAGCACCGGGTAGACGAGGCCGAAGCCGCCCGGCACGGCCTCCGCGGCGACCGCTTCGCGCGTGACGACGCCGTGGCGGGCGAGGAGCTGCTGCGCCGTCGCCGCCGCCCACTCGGTCGCCGAGACGCGCGGATGCGGCACGAGCGTCCAGCGTCCTTCCGCCGACGGCGGCGCGAGACGGCGCGACCGAAACGCGGTCGCCTGCGGCGCGCGTGCGCGGCGGCGCGGCGCGTGCGCGCGCGCAAACGCGCGGAGTGCGTGGAACGTGTCGTTCGTCACGAGGCCGCGCCAGACGAGCGTCCACAACGCATCGACGGTGGCGGTGGGGTAGCCGCCGCCGCACGCGTCGTGCAGCGCCCCGAAGAACGACGCGCCGTGCGCGCGCAGGTGATCGACGATCGCCGCTTCGCGATCGGACAGCTCGGCGGCGGGTCGAACGGGCGACAGGAGTTTCGGCAGGTGATCCGCAAGATACAGCGCGACGCGTCCGTCGCGTTCGCCGAGCGGCTCGACGCCGAGCCACACGACCTCGCCGGCGGCGGTGACCGCGTCGAGATCGGCCGGATCGTACCCGTCGATGCGCGCGGGCAGGATGTCGGTCTCGAGAATCGAGGCGGCGATGGGCGCGCCCTGCAGCTGCTCGATCGCGTCGAGGAGCGCGTCGGCGCCCTGTCGTCGTTTCACCAGTCCCTGCCACGTCGTCGTGAAGCGGCCGAGGACGGCCTGATCGACCGGCTCGACCTCCTGACGCAGCTTCGCGAGCGAGCGCCGGCGGATCATGCGCAGCACGCCGGCGTCGGTCCACTCGCGCCGATTGCCGCCGGGACGGAACTCGCCTTCGACGAGGCGCCCCTCGCCGGTCAGCCGGGCGAGGATGGCGTCGGCGGCCGCAGCGCCGAGGCCGTAGCGCTGCGCGAATTCCGCCGCGGTGAACGGCGCGTGCGTGCGCGCGTAGCGAAGCGCCAGGTCGGCGAGCGGATCCGGCACCGGCTGCAGCAGCGCGTCGGGGAGGCCGAGCGGCAGCGGGACGCCGAGCGCGTCGCGGAATCTCGCGGCGTCCTCGACGGCGGCGACGCGCGGGTCGCCGGCGACGCGGATCTCGATCGCGCGGCGCGTGCGCACGAGCGTGTCGATGCTCGCCGCGACGTCGGCGGTCGTGCATCGCCGCGCCAGCTCGTCGCGCGTCAGATCGCCGATCGCGAGCAGCAGATCGTGGACGCCGTCGGCGCTCTTCGCCTGATACGGCGGATCGAGCCGCTGCAGTTGACGCTCGATCGCATCGATCGCGCCGGCGTCGAGGAGGTCGCGCAACTCCGCATCGCCGAGCAGCTCGCGCAGCTGCGACTGATCGACGGCGAGCGCCTGCGCGCGGCGCTCGGCCAGCGGCGCGTCGCCGTCGTAGATGAAGCTGGCGACGTAGGTGAAGAGCAGCGACGCGGCGAACGGCGAGGGCCTCTCGGAATCGACCGTCGCGACGCGAACCTTGCGGCTGCGGATGTCGGCCAGGGTGGAGACGAGCGCGGGCATGTCGAAGAAATCGCGCAGGCATTCGCGATACGTTTCGAGCAGCACCGGAAACGATCCGTAGCGCGACGCGACCGCGAGCAGATCCGCCGCGCGCTTCCGCTGCTGCCACAACGGCGCGCGCTGCCCGGGGCGCCGCTTCGGCAGCAGCAGCGATCGTGCCGCGTTCTCGCGGAACTTCGCGGCGAACAGCGCCGTGGCGCCGAGTTGACGCACGACGAGCGGCTGCACCTCGTCGGGATCCGGCGTCAGCAGCCGCGGATCGGGCGGCTGATCGATGTCAGGAAACCGGATGACGAACCCATCGTCGCCCCACAGCGTTTCGACGTCGGCGCCCGTCTCCTCGCGGATCTTCGCGGCGACGGCCATCGCCCACGGCGCGTGGACGCGCCCGCCGCGCGGCGACAGCACGCAGACGCGCCAGTCGCCGAGCTCGTCGCGCACGCGTTCGACGACGATGGTCGCGGCGTCGGGAACGGCTTTGGCGGCGGCGAGCTGATCGTTGAGGTACTGCAGGAGGTTCTCGGCGGCGCGCGCGTCGAGATCGTGCTCACGCGTCAGCCGATCGATGGCGGCGGCGGGCGGCAGGTGCAGCAGATCGCGCGTCAGCCGGCCGATCGCGAGCCCGAGCTCCAGCGGCCGTCCCGCGCGGTCGCCTTTCCAGAACGGCATCTTGCCGGGCTCGCCCGGCGCCGGCGAGACGAGCACGCGGTCGTGCGTGATCTCTTCGATGCGCCACGACGAGGCGCCGAGCACGAACGTCTCGCCGACGCGGCTCTCGAACACCATTTCTTCGTCGAGCTCGCCGACGCGCGCGGCGCCGGGCCCGGCGCCCAGCAGGAACACGCCGTACAGCCCGCGATCGGGGATCGTGCCGCCGTTGGCGATCGCGACGCGCTTGGCGCCTTCGCGCGCCGACAGCGTGCCGCCGACGCGATCCCACGTCACGCGCGGGCGCAGTTCCGCGAATTCGTCGGAGGGGTAGCGTCCCGACAGCATGTCGAGGAGCCCTTCGAAGACGGCGCGGCTCAACTCGGCGAACGGCGCGGCGCACCGCACGGCCGCGAACAGCGCGTCGACGTCCCACGCATCCATCGAGGACATCGCGACGATCTGCTGCGCGAGCACGTCGAGCGGATTGCGCGGATAGCGCGTGGCTTCGACGGCGCCGTCGTGCATCGCCTTGGTGACGGCGGCGCACGCGACGAGGTCGCCGCGGAATTTCGGAAAGATGACCCCTTCGCTGACCGCGTTCGCCGTGTGGCCGCCGCGGCCGATGCGCTGCAGGCCGCTCGCGACCGACGGCGGCGCTTCGATCTGGACGACGAGATCGATCGCGCCCATGTCGATGCCGAGTTCGAGCGACGAGGTGGCGACGAGGGCGCGCAGGGCGCCCGCCTTCAGCAAATCCTCGACTTCGACGCGCTGCGGCCGCGCGATCGACCCGTGATGCGATCGGACGAGCGTCTCGCCCGCGAGCTCGTTCAGCGCGCCGGCGAGCCGCTCGGCGAGACGGCGGCTGTTGACGAAGATCAACGTCGAGCGGTGCGCGCGAATCAGTTCGAGCAGACGCGGGTGGATCGCGGACCAGATCGACGGCCGCGTGTCGCCGACGCTCGCCGGTCCGCTCGGGATGTCGTCCGCGGTCGTCAGCCTCGCCATGTCCTCGACCGGCACTTCGATCGTCAGCTTCAAGGCTTTCTTCTGCCCCGCGTCGACGATCGTCACCGGCCGGTAGTGCACGGTCCGGTCGACGGAGAACTCGTGCTCGATCTCCCGTTCGCTGCGCGCGACCGACGACTTCCGACGGGTGACCGACGACTGCCGACTGACGACTGTTGCCCCGCCGAGGAACCGCGCGACCTCGTCGAGCGGCCGCTGCGTCGCCGACAGGCCGATGCGCTGCGGCGGCTGCGCGCAAATCTGCTCGAGGCGCTCGAGCGACAGCGCGAGGTGCGCGCCGCGCTTGGTCGGCACGAGCGCGTGGATCTCGTCGACGATGACGGTGTCGATCGAGCGCAGCGCATCGCGCGCGTTCGAGGTCAGCAGCAGATAGAGCGACTCCGGCGTGGTGATGAGAATGTCGGCCGGCTCGCGCTGAAATCGCGCGCGCTCGGCCTGCGGCGTGTCGCCGGTGCGGATGGCGATCGTCGGCGTCGCGATCGGATCGCCGCGCCGCGCCGCGATCTGGGCGATGCCGGCGAGCGGCGCGCGCAGGTTGCGTTCGACGTCGACGGCGAGCGCCTTGAGCGGAGAAACGTAGAGGACGCGGCAGCGCTCGGCCTTGGGCGGCGCCGCCGAAAACATCACGCGGTCGAGGCACGAGAGGAACGCCGTCAGCGTTTTGCCGCTGCCGGTCGGCGCGAGGATGAGCGTCGACTCGCCGCGCGCGATCGCGGGCCAGCCGAGCGCCTGCGGCCGCGTCGGCGCGTCGAACGACGCGGCAAACCACTCGCGCACGGCCGGATGAAACGGTGCGAGCGGATCGATCGTCGGACGCGCGCCCACCTCGTCATCTTATAATGTGCGGATTATGGGTGACGCCGGCGAAGGACTCATCGATCAAGACTCCCGTATCCAGGAACGGATGGAGGAGCTCGAGCGCGAACGGGCGAAGAAGCACGCCAAAGTCGTTCGCGATCCGGAAAAAGTTCGTACGCACGAATCGTTGAAGCTCGCGCGCAAGGAGCTCGACGCGCAACTCGCGGCGACGACCCACGAACGCCGCCGCGCGCAACTGCAGCAGGCGATCGCGGAAGTCGATCGCCGGATCGTCGAGGCGGCCGCCGCCCTCGACGAGTGAACGACCGGGCCGCCGTCGACCGTTACCACGACGGCACCAAGCATCACTTCGATCGCTTCGCGCGCGCGCTCGGATACCTCGACTGGGCCTCGCAGCCGACGCCGTTTCGGTCGTACGACGGCGCGCCGACCGTCCCGCTCGAGGCGACGCGCGTCGCGGACCTCCTCCGGCATGCGCTCGGCTTGTCGGCGTGGAAACGCTTCCAGGCGTCGCGCTGGGCGCTGCGCGTCAACCCGTCGAGCGGCAACCTCCACCCGACCGAGGCCTACGTCGCGCGCGCCGACGGCGTGTACCACTACGCGCCGGACCGTCACGTGCTCGAACGCCGCTGCGCGGGCGCGATCCCGATCGCCGGCGATACGATGCTCGTCGCGCTGACGTCGATTCACTGGCGCGAAGCGTGGAAATACGGCGAGCGCGCCTTCCGCTATTGCCAGCACGACATCGGCCATGCGATCGCGGCGGTGGCCATCGCCGCCGCCAACGCGGGGCTGCACGCGCGGCTGCTGTCGGAGTGGTCGCACGACGAGCTCGCCGCGCTGACCGGCGTCGATCGCGACGAGGATTTCGTCGACGCGGAGCGGGAAGAGCCGGCGTGCGTGTTGTGGGTCGAGCGCCGGCCGTCGACGGCCGACGCGGTCGAGCCCGCGGCGGTGCTCGCGGCCGTTCAGGCCGGCCAGTGGGCCGGGCACGCGAGCCGGTTGAGCGACGAGCACGTCGAGTGGCCGATCATCGACGACGTCGCGCGCGCGACGCGTGGTTCGACAGACTCACCCCGAGCGTCGATCGACTCGCCACGTGGTTCGACAAGCTCACCACGAGCGTCTACAAGCGCACCTCGAGCGTCGACAGACTCGCCACGCGCGGCGGACGTACGCCTCCCGCTCACCCTGAGCGCGTCGAAGGGTGAGCGCTATCCTCGCGCGCTGATCCTGCAGCGCCGCTCGGCGGTCGCGTTCGACGGCCGGTCGTCGCTCGGTCGCGATCGGTTTCTCGAGATCCTCACGCAGACGATGGCGACGGACGCGCCGCCGCTCGACGCGCTGTGGTGGGACGCGCGGATTCATCTCGCGCTGTTCGTGCATCGCGTCGACGAGGTCGAGCCCGGACTCTACCTGCTCGTCCGGAACGTCGACGCGATCGATCGACTACGCGCCGCGATCCAACGCGACTTCGAATGGACGCCCGTGACGACCGACATCCCGCTGTTCTGCCTCGCGCGCGGCGGCGCGCGGGCGCTGGCGCAGCGTCTGAGCTGCGACCAGGCGATTGCCGCCGACGGCTTCTTCAGCCTCGGGATGATCGCCGACTTCGACGCCAGCCTCGACGCGTTCGGCGCGTCCTTCTATCGACGTCTCTTCTGGGAGGCGGGCGCGATCGGGCAGGTCCTCTATCTCGAAGCCGAGCGCGCCGGCGCGCGCGGCACCGGGATCGGCTGCTTCTACGACGATCCGGTGCACGACGTGCTCGAGCTCGCCGGTCACGCGTTCCAGAGCCTGTATCACTTCACGATCGGCATGCCGGTCGAAGACACGCGGCTCACGACCGAACCGGGTTACGACCCGGAGCCGAGAACGTCGACGGAGACGCCGTAGCGATCCGCGATCGTGCGCGCGAGCGCCGAGTAATCGTCGCGGAAGTGCTGCGGCAGATCGACCGGCGTCGGCGCCGGTGCCGCCGCCGTGCGATCGAGCACGCGCGCGTAATCCTCGGCCATCAGCTCCATCGTGTGGTGCGCCGCCCACCACGCGTGTCCGGCGCGCGCCAACGCCGCGCGTGCCGCCTCGTTCGTCGCGAGGTCTCGCATCGCGTCGGCGAGCGAGCGATCCTCGTCGAGCAGATCGACGCGCCGCGCGACGGCGGCCGGGACGTCGGCGGTGTGCGCGAGATCTGTGACGATCGTCGCGCGCGCCGCGGCGAGGCACCGCAGCCACGACGCAGACGTCTCGAGCGCCGTCGGCCACCGCAGGCAGAGGCACACGTCGGCGGCGACGAGATGCGCGGCGATGTCGGCGTCCCTCACGTACCCGGTGGCGTGGACGCGGTCGCTCGCCGCGAACGACTCGCCGTCCTCGCCGATGAGGAGCAGATGCGCGTCGATGCCCGCATCCACGAGCGAGGCGAGCGCGCGCGCGATCGGACCGATCCGCTTCTCGGGCGTCATCTTGCCGAACGCGGCGAAGACGACGGCGCGGTCGGGAAGCGCGAACGCGGCGCGGACACGCGCCCCTGCGCGCGGGTCGGGATCGATCGGCGGCACGCCCATGCGGATGACGTCGACGCGCGCGTCCGGCTCGTCGCGCCGAAGCTCGTCGGCGACGATTGCGTTGTGCACCGCGACGCCGCGCGCCGCCCGGAGGACAAGGCGTCGCATCGGCCACAAGTACTGGACGGGACCGCCCATGGCCGCGACGGCGTACTCGGCGGCGTCCGCGCGCACGTCGGGGTGGTCGAACCAGAACTCGCGCCGGTAGTCAGCGTCGCGCTTCGCGGCGAGCAGTTGGCGCGCGCGCGCGTGGTGCAGGCGCGCGTCGTGCAGGACGACGAGCCCCGGGTACGCGGCGAGATGTCCCCAGATGAAGTCGTGGCACGGCGCATTGCCGAGTTGGTAGACGACGAGGTCGTACGGCTGCCGCCGTGCGCGCCAGGCGAATTCGTGCGCACCGTTCGCGTCGTACGCGTCGATCGTGTGCCCACGCTCGAGATACGGCAGAAGCTCCACCGTGTACGCGGCGACACCGGTGCGCGCCGGCGGCAGCGGCGAAAACCACGCGAGGCGTGTCGGGCGATCGACCGTCACCAGCGGACAGTTAACTGCAGTGTCGCATCCGTTGTGAACTGTAGACGGTCGACTGTCGACTGAGATAGCATGGCGTCTTGGCTTGGGAAACTGTTCACAAGCCTATTGCAGACGACTACCGACGTGCAGGGCTGGCTTTCCATTCTCATCATGATCGGGCTCGGCGCGGGGTTCGCGCTGGTCTCGGTCCTGCTCTCGAACGTCCTAGGCCCGCGCAAGCCCACGCCTGAAAAGGAAGCGCCGTACGAGTGCGGCATGCCGCCGGTCGGCGACGCGCGCGACCGCCAGTCGGTGAAGTTCTACCTCGTCGCGATGATCTTCCTGCTGTTCGACATCGAGGTCGCCTTTCTCTATCCGTGGGCGATGGCGCTGCGCGACCTCGGGTGGAACGGCTTCGTGCAAGTGCTCCTGTTCATGCTCCTGCTGCTGGCCGGTTATGTCTACGTCTGGCGCAAAGGCGCGCTCGACTGGGGCGAAGAGAAACGGTAATGGGTCTTGAGAGCGAAATCCCCGTTCTGACGACGACCGTCGAGAAGATGGTGCAGTGGGCGCGCCGCTCGTCCATCTGGCCCGTCACCTTCGGCCTCGCCTGCTGCGCGATCGAGATGATGGCGATGAGCTGTTCGCGCTACGACGTCGCGCGCTTCGGCGCCGAAGTCTTCCGCGGCAGCCCGCGGCAGTCCGACCTGATGATCGTCGCGGGACGCCTCTCGCGGAAGATGGCGCCGGCGCTGCGCCGCATCTACGACCAGATGCCGGAACCGAAGTGGGTGATCTCGATGGGCGCGTGCGCGTCGATCGGCGGCGTGTTCGACAACTACGCGATCGTGCAGGGCGTCGATCAGGTCGTGCCGGTCGACGTCTACGTGCCCGGCTGCCCGCCGCGTCCCGAGTCGCTCATCTACGGCATCGTGCAGCTTCAGCGGAAAATCGCGCAGCAGAAGCTCGCGTGATGGATCACGACGCGTTCTTCGCTTCGTTGCAACAGGCGATCCCTGGCGTCGCCTTCGAACCGGCGGCGTCGATCGATCGGCAGGCGACGGTGTACGTGCCGGCCGCGGATCTGCACGAGACGCTGCGGCCGCTGCGCGATCGATCCGACCTCGCGTTTGTCTTTCTCGCGGAGCTGACCGCGACCGATTTCTGGCCGCGCGAGCCGCGCTTCGAGCTCACCTACGTGCTGGTGTCGTTCGCGCACCGCCAGCGGCTGCGCCTGAAGGTGCGGCTCTACGGCAACGACGCGCACGTCGCCACCGCCACCGATCTGTGGCCGGCGGCGAACTGGCTCGAGCGCGAAGTGTGGGACATGTTCGGGATCGTGTTCGACGGCCATCCGGATCCGCGGCGCCTGCTGATGCCGGAGGACTGGGACGGCTATCCGCTGCGCAAGGACTATCCGGTCCAGATTCGCAAAGGGGCGAGTGCCGCCGAGCCGCTGCAGGTCACGGCGGACGAGTTCCGGCGCAGTCTCGAAAAGGATCGGTTGTCCCGGCGGTGACGCGCGAGCTGCTCCGGTCGACGCTGGCCGAGACGATCGCGTTGCACCGGGCGGTGATGGACGGCGATGTCGCGCCGGTCTTCGCGGCGGCGGCGGCGATCGCGGGCGCGGTCAACACGGGCGGCAAGCTGCTGCTGTTCGGCAACGGCGGCAGCGCGGCCGACGCCCAGCACGTCGCGGCCGAGCTCGTCGTCCGCTTCGCGCGCGACCGGCGGGCGATCGCCGCGCTCGCGCTGACGACGGACACGAGCGTGCTGACGAGCGTGGGCAACGACTACGCGTACGAGCGCGTGTTCGCGCGGCAGGTCGAAGCGCTCGGCCTGCGCGGCGACGTCGCGGTCGGCATCAGCACGAGCGGCGCGTCGCCCAACGTGGTCGCCGCGCTGCAGACGGCGACGGCGCGCGGCCTGACGACGGTGGCGCTCACGGGGCGCGACGGCGGCGCGGCGGGACGCGCGGCCGCGATTCACATCAACGTGCCGTCGGCGTCGACGGCGCGCGTGCAGGAAGTGCACCGCACGCTGCTGCACGTGATTTGCGATCTGGTGGAGCAATCGGTTGCCTGAAATTCGCACCGAAACGATGACCGTCAACATGGGGCCGCAGCACCCGAGCACGCACGGTGTGCTCCGCCTCGTGCTCGAACTCGACGGCGAAACGGTGCTGTCGGCGTCGCCGACGATCGGCTATCTCCACACCGGCATCGAGAAGACGGCCGAGCAGAAGAAGTGGCAGCAGGTCATCCCGCTCGTCGAGCGGATGGACTACCTGAGCGCGCAGTCCAATTCGATGGCGTTCTGCCTGTCGGTCGAGCGGCTGCTCGGCGTCGAGATTCCGCAGCGCGTGAAAGACATCCGCATTCTGATCGCGGAGCTGCAGCGCATCAACAGCCACCTCGTGTGGCTCGGGACGCACGGCATGGAAATCGGCGCCGTGTCGGTGATGCTCTACTGCTTCCGCGAGCGCGAGATTTTGCTGAACATCAACGAGATGATCGCCGGCTTCCGCATGTTCCCGAGCTACATGCGCGTCGGCGGCCTGCGCGAGGATCTGCCGCGGCAGTTCCACCAGGCGGTGCGCGAGTTCCTCGATCGCCTCGGCCCGAAGCTGGACGAGTACGAGGACCTGCTGACGCAGAACGAGATCTATTTGAAGCGCGCGCAAGGCGTCGGCGTCATCTCGAAGGAGGACGCAATCGCCTACAGCCTCGTGGGGCCGATCGCGCGCGCGTCGGGGCTCGACTACGACGTGCGGAAATATTTTCCGTATCTCGGCTACGACACCTACGAGTTCGCGGTGCCGACGCGCACGGCCGGCGACGTCTACTCGCGGTATCAGGTGCGTGTCGCCGAGATGCGCGAGAGCCTGAAGCTGTGCCGCCAGGCGCTCGAGCGGATCTCGCCGACCGGCGCGTACGCGATCGACGATCCGCGGATCACCGCGCCGCCGAAAGATCGCGTGTACACGGAAATGGAAGCGCTCATTCAGCACTTCCTGATCTATTCGCAGGGCTTCACCGTACCGGCGGGGGAAGCGTACGTGCCGGTCGAAGGACCGCGGGGCGAGCAGGGGTTCACCGTGGTGGCGGACGGCACGAACCGGCCGTGGCGCGTCAAGTCGCGCGCGCCGTCGCTGCTCGCGTGCCAGGCGCTCGAGAAGATGATCGTCGGCGGGCTGATCGCCGACGTCATCGCGGTTATCGGATCGATTGACGTCGTGATGGGAGACGTCGACCGGTGAGGTCGACGGGAAACGGAGCCCGGTGAGCTTTCACCCGAAGATGGCGTACGACGCCACCTTCCACAAGTCGGCGCGCCAGCTCGAGGACGAGGGGCCGGCGTTTGCGTACACGCCGGAGAACCGCGCGCGGCTCGACGAGATCCTGAAGCGCTATCCGCCCGACCGGAAGCGCTCGGCGGTGCTGCCGGCGCTCTATCTCGTGCAGCAGCAGCAGGGCTACGTCACGGCGAACGGCATCCGCGCCGCGGCGGAGGCGCTCGGCATCACGCGCGCCGACGTCGAGGACGTCGTGTCGTACTACTCGATGTTCTACCGCAAGCCGGTCGGGACGTTCGTGCTGAACGTCTGCCGCACGCTCTCGTGCGCGATCAACGGCGCAGAGCGCGTCACCGAGGCGATTTCGCAGACGCTCGGGATCAAACCGGGCGAGACCGACCCGACCGGCACCTTCACGCTCGTCGAAGTCGAGTGCCTCGGGGCGTGCGATCGCGCGCCGGTCGTGATGGTCAACGACGGCTGGCACGAGTGCCTGACGCCGGAGGGGGCGGCGCGGTTGATCGACGATCTGCGCGCGCGCGGCGATGCCGCGCTGACCGGGTGTCACCACGCAGTGGAGGAGAAGGTGAAATGAAGAATGAAAAATGCAAAATGAAATCGCTTCCGTTTCATTTTTCATTCTTCATTCTTCATTCCTGAAACATGGATCCGATCCTCACCAAGTTCGTTCGCGAGCCGAACTCCTTCACCCTCGAGTTCTATCTCGACAAGGGCGGCTACGGCGCGCTGAAGAAGGCGCTGACGCTCGCGCCCGATCAGATCATTGAGATGGTGAAGGCGTCGGGGCTGCGCGGCCGCGGCGGCGCCGGCTTCCCGACCGGGATGAAGTGGCAGTTCGTCGACAAGAAGATCGAGCCGCGCTACATCGCGTGCAACGCCGACGAGAGCGAGCCCGGCACCTTCAAGGATCACCTGCTGATGGAGCGCAATCCGCACCTGCTCGTCGAAGGGTGCGCGATCGGCTGCTACGCGATCGGCGCGAAGATCGCCTACATCTACATCCGCGGCGAATTCTTCCACGTGCAGAAGGTGCTCGAGCGCGCGATCGACGAGGCGTACGCGAAGGGGTATCTCGGCAAGAACATCCTCGGCTCCGGGTTCGACTGCGACGTCTACGTCCACCGCGGCGCGGGCGCGTACGAGGCGGGCGAGGAGACGGCGCTGCTCGAATCGCTCGAGGGGAAGCGCGCGCAGCCGCGCAACAAGCCGCCGTTTCCGGCCGTCGTCGGCCTCTACAACAAACCGACCGCGGTGAACAACGTCGAGACGCTGTGCAACGTCCCGCTGATCGTCGCGAACGGACCGGAGTGGTATGCGGCGCTCGGGCCGGAAAAGAACGGCGGGCCCAAGCTGTATTGCGTCAGCGGCCACGTGAAGAAGCCGGGCGTCTTCGAAGCGTCGATGAACATCACGCTGCGCGAGTTGATCAACGACTACGCCGGCGGCGTGCGCGACGGGCGAACGCTGAAAGCGGTCATCCCCGGGGGATCGTCGGTCCCGATTCTGCTGCCCGATCAGCTCGACACGCAGGCGAGCTTCGACGCGATTCAGAAGGCCGGCTCGCTCCTCGGCTCGGCGGCGATCGTCGTCCTCGACGATACGACGTGCATGGTGTGGCTCGCGCAGAACCTGCTGCACTTCTACCGTCACGAGTCGTGCGGCAAGTGCACGCCGTGCCGCGAAGGCACCGACTGGCTCTACAAAATCCTGCAGAAGATCGAGAGCGGCCGCGGCGCGATGCGCGATCTCGATCTGCTCTCCAGCATCTCCGCCAACATCGGCGGCAAGACGCTGTGCGCCTTCGGCGACGCGGCGGTCACACCCGTCGTGACGACGCTGAAGCACTTCCGGCACGAGTACGAGGCGCACATCCGGGAAGGGCGGTGCACGCTCGTCGCCGACTGGCGCGCGCGCCAGCCCGTGGGAGCGGCGCATTGACGATCACGCCCATCCTCGTCGCGCAGATCGTCCTGACGCTCTTCGTCTTCGTGATGCTGCTGAACTCGGCGGCCATCATGGTCTACGTCGAGCGCAAGGTCGCGGCGCTGATCCAGCAGCGGCTCGGGCCGTATCTCGTCGGCCCGAAAGGGATGCTCCAGCCGCTCGCCGACGTCGTCAAGCTGATGTTCAAGGAGGAGCTGCGGCCGAAGGCGGCCGATGCATTCCTCTTCGCGCTCGCGCCGATCATCTCGGCGACGTGCGCGTTCGCCGCCTTCGCCGTCGTCCCCTTCGGCGCGGAGACGACGTTCTTCGGGCTGCTGAACGAGCCGATCAAGCTGCAGGTGGCGGACGTCAACGTCGCCGTGCTCGTGATCTTCGCGATCGCCTCGATGGGCGTGTACGGCATCGTGCTCGCCGGCTGGAGCTCGAACAGCAAATACTCGCTGCTCGGCGGGCTGCGGTCGTCGGCGCAGATGATCAGCTACGAGCTGTCGTACGGCATGGCGCTCGCGAGCGTGCTGCTCGTCGGCAACTCGCTGTCGCTGACCGACATCGTCAACCATCAGGCGGGCGCGTGGTGGCACGTGCTGCCGAAGTGGTTCGTGTTCGTGCAGCCGGTTGGATTCCTGATCTTCATGACGGCCGGCATCGCGGAGACCAACCGGGCGCCATTCGATTTCCCGGAAGCGGAGCAGGAGCTCGTCGCCGGCTATCACACCGAATACAGCTCGATGAGCTTCGCGATGTTCTTCCTCGCGGAGTACATCAACATGGTGACGGTCTCCGCCGTGGCGACCGACCTGTTTCTCGGCGGCTGGCACGGACCGCTGATCCCGGAGTCGTTCGGCTGGATCTGGTTTCTGATCAAAGTCGGTGCGCTGCTGTTCTTCTACGTGTGGATGCGGTGGACGCTGCCGCGGTATCGCTACGACCAGCTGATGGCGTTCGGCTGGAAGATCCTGCTGCCGCTGTCGGTCGTGAATCTGCTCGTGACGGCGGCAGGCGTTCTCTACTTCGGAGCGTGATGGGCCTGTTCTATCTGTTCGCGGCCGTGTCGGTGCTGGCGTCGCTCCTCGTGATCGCGCAGCGGAACCCGATCTACAGCGTGCTGCTGCTGATCGCGTCCTTCGGCGCGCTGTCGGGGCTGTACGTGCTGCTCGACGCACCGTTTGTCGCCGTCATCCAGATCATCGTCTATGCCGGCGCGATCATGGTGCTGTTCCTGTTCGTCGTCATGCTGCTGAACGCGCCGCACGAGGAGACGGAGTATGACGAGCGCGTGCATCCGCTGCTGCGGCCGGGGCCCATGCGCTTCGGCGGGCTGCTCGCGATCGCGCTCGTGCTCGAGCTCGTGTGGGCGCTGACGAAGGGCGGCGAGTCGGGTCCGTTCGCGAACGGCGCGGTGTCGAGCGTGGCGACGATCGGCCGGCTGCTGTTCACCGAGTACGCCTTCGCGTTCGAGGTGACCTCGGTGCTGATTCTCGCGGCGATGGTCGGCGCGGTCGTCCTCGCGCGGCGCGAGGAGTGGCGTTGATGCCGTCGCTCAACGACTACCTCGTGCTCTCGGCGATCCTGTTCGCGATCGGCACCGCCGGCGTGTTCGTCCGCCGCAACCTGATCACGATCCTGCTGTCGATCGAAATCATGCTGAACGCGGTGAACCTCACGTTCGTGGCGTTCGGCCGCGCGCTCGGGTCGGCCGACGGGCAGATCATCGTGTTCTTCGTCATGACGGTCGCGGCGGCGGAGGCGGCGGTCGGCCTCGCGATCGTGATCAGCCTGTTCCGGCACAAGGAATCGCTGAACCCGGACACGTTCACGGAACTGAAGTGGTAGGGCGATGCTGCTGCTGATCCCGCTGCTTCCGTTTCTGGGCTTCCTCGTCAACACGAGCGCCGGGCGCCGTCTCAGCCGCGGCGCCTCGGGCGCGGTCGCGTGCGGCGCGATCATCGCATCGTTCGTCGTCTCGCTCGCCGCGGTGGCGCGGCTGGTGGCGCTCGATCCCGAGTCGCGCGCGATCAGCGAAGCGGTGTTCACGTGGATCACGTCCGGCGACTTCAGCGTCGGCTTCACGCTGCGGCTCGATCCGCTGTCCGCGGTGATGATCCTCGTGGTCACCGGGATTGGATCGCTGATCCACATCTACTCGACGTCGTACATGCACGAGGAGCGCGCGTCCGAGTTTGCGCGCTACTTCTCGTACCTGAACCTGTTCGCCGCGTTCATGCTCGTGCTCGTCCTCGGCGCGAACTTCCTCGTGCTGTTCGTCGGCTGGGAGGGCGTGGGGCTCTGTTCGTACCTGCTGATCGGCTTCTGGTACCAGAAGAAGTCGGCGTCGGACGCCGGCAAGAAAGCGTTCATCGTCAACCGCATCGGCGACTGGGGCTTCGTGCTGGGCGTGCTCGGCCTGTTCGTCCGCTTCGGCACGCTCGACTTCCAGCAGATCGCGCGCGCGATAGCGCCGCTCGGGCCCGAGTCGGCGTTCGGCCCGATCTCGCTGATCACGCTGCTGCTCTTCGTCGGCGCGACCGGCAAGTCGGCGCAGATTCCGCTCTACGTCTGGCTGCCGGACGCGATGGAA
>Ga0070741_10000984_pt1 | contig 93069 bp, 76 predicted proteins | sample Coa_R1_4_FD_66440 | JGI IMG/M metagenome (GOLD analysis project Ga0070741, IMG submission 66440) | Surface soil microbial communities from Centralia Pennsylvania, which are recovering from an underground coalmine fire - Coalmine... | ecosystem: Environmental > Terrestrial > Soil > Unclassified ...
ATGAGATGACACGATTCTTTGGGTTTACGTTTCATCGGTCTGAGGAACCATTACTTCTCTCATCCTACCCACACAGATCAATATCGCCAGCTTTTAAGAACAGTGCGTGGATGCGCCCGGGCAGTCCTCTGTCCATCGTCGGTGCGCACGGCGTGACGTGTCCCACCGAGAAAGCTCCAGATTCCAGCCCGTTTCTTTAGTGAAAAGTCCGCGCTGCCTAGTTGGGCGATGTCCCCATGGCACGAGCCGCAATCCGAACGAATTTGGGGAAACGGCGGGATGTGTTTTTGAAGAAGCTGGCCAACGACGCGCGAGCGGAATATCAGCCCGCAATACATTGAAGGAGATTTTATGAAAGCAGTTGTATTCCATGGCATTGGAGACATCCGGTTGGATAATGTTCCGGAGCCAAAGATCAAACACCCGCTGGATGCGATCGTCCGGTTGACGGCCAGCGCCATTTGCGGCACGGATTTGCATATGGTCCGGGGCACGCTTTCGCCGATGCAGCCGGGAACGATTCTCGGTCATGAAGGTGTGGGCGTGGTGGAGGAGTTGGGGGCCAAGGTGCGCAATTTCAAAAAAGGCGACCGGGTGGTGATCGGCTCGACAATTGGCTGCGGAAGTTGTCTCTATTGCCGCACCGGCTACTATTCCCAATGCGACAAAGCCAACCCCAACGGACCCTCGGCCGGCACCGCGTTTTATGGCGGTCCCAAGAATTCCGGTCCTTTCAATGGATTGCAGGCGGAGTTCGCCCGAGTGCCGTTTGCCAACACCAATCTCGTAAAATTGCCAGTGGCGGTGACGGATGACCAGGCGATCATGCTTTCGGATATTTTTCCCACCGGCTATTTCGGGGCGGACCTGGCCCAGATCAAGGATGGTGAAATTGTCGCGGTGTTTGGTTGCGGGCCAGTGGGGCAATTTGCGATTGCCAGCGCGTTTTTGCTCAACGCGGGACGTGTGATTGCGATCGACACCGTTCCGGACCGGCTGGCCATGGCGCGCGACCAAGGGGCCGAAGTCATCGATTTCAACGCTGAAGATCCAGTCGAGGCAATCAAGGAATTGACGGATGGCAGCGGCGTTGACCGCGTCATTGACGCCGTGGGTGTGGACGCTGAACCGCCACAACGCGGTCCAGCGGTTGAACAGGCGGCGAAGTATCGGGAATTGTTCGAGGAGGAACTCAAGAAGATTGCTCCCGAAGCCAAGCCCCAGGGCAAACTTTGGAAGCCGGGGCAGGCGCCGTCGCAAGTGCAGTTATGGGCGGTGGACTCCGTCTGCAAAGCGGGCACCATTGCCGTGATCGGAGTTTATCCGACCACGATGATGTGGTTTCCACTTGGCAAGGTGATGAACCGGGACCTGACCGTGCAAGCCGGTAATTGCAATCATCGGCGTTACCTTCCCGAACTGATTCGAATTGTGGAACGCGGAGAGCTTGATCCCGAACATATCCTGACCAAGCGGGAACCGCTCATGTCCGCCATCGACGCCTACAAAGCTTTTGACCAGCGGCAGCCTGGCTGGATCAAAGTCGAGTTGGAACTCGAAGCCGAGGGTGAAGCGCCCAAACCCCGCTTCGCTGTGGAGGAATCATCATCGCGTCGAGGGCGACGCTAGCAAGAGAGAGCGGAGCTGTCTTTCATTTGCGAGGAAAAGTGATATGAATAAAGCGGATAAGGCTCCGTTGCCAAACTTCCCCCAAGACAGCGGACGGCGGCACTTTTTCCGGACGGTGGGCATGCTTGGTTTAAGCGCTGCCTTGGGCGCAAATGCGAGCGCGGCCGAACATGACGGGCCGGCGGATGCGGGACAGGGGCAGGCAACCAATGCCGGCGAAATTCCCCGGCGGACATTGGGCCGCACCGGGGTTCAGATTTCCGCCCTGGGCCTCGGCGGCCACCACCTTGGCGACATAAAGAGCGCGGACGAGGCAATTCAAGTGATTCATGGGGCGCTGGATGCGGGAGTCAGCTTCTTCGATAATTGCTGGGAATATTACAACGGCGAAACTGAGAACATCCTGGGTCGCGGGCTCAAGGGCCGAAGGGACAAGGTCTTCCTCATGACCAAGGTTTGCACCCACGGGCGCAGCGGCGAACTGGCCATGCGCATGCTCGAACAGTCGCTGCGACGCCTCCAAACCGACCATTTGGATTTGTGGCAAATTCACGCGATTAGCTATGACAACGATCCCGAGCTGGCCTACGCCCGGGGCGGTGTATTGGAGGCGTTTGATAAGGCCAGGCAACAGGGAAAGACGCGTTTTGTTGGTTTCACCGGCCACAAGGACCCGGCCTTTCATTTGCAGATGCTCAAATTGGGCTACCCGTTCGACACGGTGCAGATGCCCCTCAACCCGTTTGACGCCACGTTTCATAGCTTTGAAAAACAGGTGCTGCCGGAAGTCAACCGGCGCGGGATGGCGGCGCTGGGCATGAAGAGCATGGGCGGGACGGGCGAGGCGGTGAAGAAAGGTTTGGTCAAGGCCGAGGAACTCCTCCGCTATGCCATGAGCCTGCCGGTGGCGACGACCATTAGTGGAATCGATTCACTCAAGATTTTGGAGCAGAACCTGCGCGTGGCGCGCGGCTTCAAACCCATGACGGAACAGGAAATGGAGGCTTTGCGGACGCGGTGCGCTCCTTTCGCGGCCGACAGCCGCTTTGAACCTTACAAGGTTTCGCTGCGATTCGACAACCCGGTCACACGTCTCCCGCATGGCTTCCCCATCGACAAGGATGAGAAGGAAGTCAAAGCGATGTTTCAGAAGGGGAGCGGAACCTGGGAAACAGTTTAGGCCGGAATGTGCAACGCGGATTGCGACATGAGCCGCGCCAGGAGAATCGGGTATGAAAAATGAAAGTGAATCCACCAGCCTTTCCGGAGCCATTCCAAATCCCGGGCGGCGGCGTTTCTTGCGGACGAACCTGGCTGGCGCAGGGGCCATCTTGGCCGAGTCGCTGCTGCGCCGTTCTGCGGCTGCCGCGCTGGCTCCGTTGGAAATGACCAACACAGGCCCGGGGAGCATCCCGCGCAAGCCGCTGGGCCGCACGGGAGTGCAACTCTCGATTTTTGGCCTTGGCGGTTATCATTTGGGAACGGTTGATTCCGTCGATACCGCAACCCGGATCGTCCACGAGGCCATCGACGCTGGCATCAACTTCTTCGATAACGCCTGGGAGTATAATCACGGCCGGAGCGAGGAGTGGCTGGGACAGGCCCTGCAAGGCCGGCGGGACAAGGTTTTCCTCATGACCAAAGTCTGCACGCACGGACGGGGCAAGGATGTTGCCATGCAGCAGTTGGAGGAATCGCTGAAACGGTTGCGCACCGATCACCTGGACTTGTGGCAAATTCACGAAGTCATCTACTACAATGATCCGGAACTTCATTTTGCCAAAGGCGGAGTCGTTGAAGCGCTGGACGAGGCCAAGAAACAGGGCAAAGTCCGGTACGTTGGCTTTACCGGTCATAAGAATCCCGCCATTCACCTCAAAATGCTTGGGCACGATTATCCGTTCGACACGGTTCAAATGCCGCTCAACTGTTTCGACGGAACCTACCGCAGCTTCGAGCAGCAAGTTTTGCCCGAGGTGCAGCGCCGCGGCATGGCGGCGTTGGGCATGAAAAGCTTGGGTGGCGACGGTCAGCCGCTGTTGCATGGGATTGTGAGCGTGGACGAGGCGTTGCGTTATGCGATGAGCCTGCCCGTGGCCACGACGATTTCGGGCATCGATTCACTGGCGGTGCTCCATCAAAATCTTGCGATTGCCCGGGGATTCAAGCCGATGACTTCAGAAGAGATGCAATCCCTGCGCCAGCGTTGCGCCGCTTTCGCCGCCGATGGCCACCTGGAATTATACAAGTCGAGCCTCAGATACGACGGAGACGTCGGACGCGAGCAGCACGGCTTTCTTCCGCAGGAGCAGCTTCCGCTTTGAGATTCGTCAGAGCGGGGTCTTTCCGCCCGTGGCTCCAAAGACTTCCCCGGTGACATAGGAAGATTCCGAGGAGGCGAGAAAAACGTAGAGCGGAGCGAGTTCCGCCGGTTGTGCAGGACGCTCGTAAGGCGTGTTCCCGCCAAACTTTTCGATTTTTCCCTCGGGAGTTGTCGAGGGAATCAAAGGCGTCCACACCGGCCCCGGCGCAACGGCATTGACCCGTATCCCGTCTTTCAACAGGAGTTTGGAGAGCGCTTTGGTGAAGTTGACAATGGCCGCTTTCGTCGGCGCATACGCCAGCAGCCCCGGGTTGGGCAGGAAGGCCTGGATCGAGGCGGTGTTAATAATCACGCTGCCGGGCTTCATTCGAGGTGCGGCCGCCTTGCACAGATAAAACATCGAGTAAACGTTGGTGCGAAAGGTGCGGTCCCATTCCTCGGCGGAAATTTCCTCGATGCTCTGATAAGTCATCTGGTAGGCGGCATTGTTCACCAGAATATCCAGGTGCCCCGCTTCCGCGAAAATCTGTTCGACGAGGTCCCGGCAGTGGTTTTCATCCCGAATGTCCCCTGGCATTGTAAAACTTTTTCGTCCGGCTTCTTCGACCCAGCGTTTGGTTTCCTGGGCATCCGTTTCTTCCTCGGGCAGGTACGCAATTGCGACATCGGCTCCTTCGCGGGCAAAAGCAATTGCCACCGCGCGGCCAATGCCGCTGTCCCCGCCCGTAATGAGCGCGGTTTTGCCAGCCAATCTTCCCAGCCCGCGATAGCTTTGCTCGCCGTGGTCGGGCCGTTGTTGCATCTCTTCCTCGCGCCCGGGGAACTGCTGTTTCCGCTCTCGAAACGGCGGTTTGGGATGGAGTTCCTTGGGGTGTCTTTCCTGTGGTCTTTGTTTTGCCCTGGTTACAGCCACAAAATTCTCCTTTGGTATCCGAATGAATTCAACTTTGCGTGGGCACGATATTGCGCCCTGTTAATCATCGCCTCTGCGGCGAAGGCCGCGCAAACGCGCACTCCACAGTGTTCAGAGCAGCCCTGCTGGCGTCCGGACAGGCCGTCGCTCGCAACGCTATTTTCTCTTCCTGCTTTTGTTCTTCATGACGGTTCGCGCCGCCACTTCCTTGGCTCGCTTGCCGTAGCGCCTTGATTTTTGGGCTGATTTCTTGATGTGTTCGTATTGCCGTTGCTCTTTGGAGCTGGCGCCTCGGAGGTGTCTTTTAACTGCCATAAAGATTTGGTCTTGAATATGCGGAAACAGCCGGTTTGACGCCATGGGGACAAGTCCCCAAAGCAACCCAGGCTTGATGGGGATGATTGCTCCCGAGCACCGGAGGTTCCGCGCTTCACTTGGCGAAGACCAAAGGCATGGCCACCAGGTGTTCGGACAGGAACCACACCTGAAGTTCATTGGTCCGCAACACATCGCTCACCAGAAGGTCATTGCTGCCATCATCTTGCAACTCAGTCGCGCGATGAGCGCCGGAGCGGACTTCCTTGATGATCGCTTCATGAGCTTCCAGCAAACGCGAGATCTGGACCGGCACCTCTTCCCGCCCTCGTGGCGGGCGGGCGATAATGGTGGTTTCAGCGACATCATGCGCCATGGCGATGCTGATGCCGCCCAGCACCTGGATGCGTTCGGCGATTTTATCCACCAACACGACCTGCTCCGCGTAGTGTTTGTCGTAGAGCAGGTGCAGTTGATAGAAAGTCGGGCCGCTGACCTGCCAGTGGCTTTTCTTGTAAAGATCACGCAGGCTCATGGTATCAGCCAGGATTTGATTCAATTGCTGAACCATTTCCTCCCGCGCCGCGACTGGCAGGTCCAGGGGCAGGTCGGCTGTTACCGTGTCAAAGTCCTGGGTTTCCGGAGCTCGCTGATGCAAGGCGGGCTGTGCGCGATCAAGATTTGAACGGGGTGATTGTGGACGGAGTTGCTTTCTTGGTTTTACCATACGGTTTCCTTTGGATTAGCCGCCAGCCCACGCTCCCTTGATGGCACGTGCTTCGGCCGGATACGGACGCGGTTTATGTTGGACAGCGACCCGTTGCCAAGGCCTCGACGGCCCATCGTCCGTTGAAACGGCCGATGCGCCCCTGATGGTCTCAGCTATCGCTATCATGAGCTTCTCTACAGGCTGCTGGCTGCCGGTTCAATAGGGTCTGCACCGGGCTTGCGCATTTGCCATGAGGTCGCTCTCTAAAAATAATTCTGAAAAGTGCTATCTTGGGATTGATGAGCACGTCGGTTGTCGTATTGGGAGGCGGGATTGCGGGCCTTGTGGCTGCGCGGGAGTTAACACGCCACGGAATTGCTGTGACCCTCATGGAAGCGAAAGAGCGTCTGGGTGGACGCGTTCACACGACGCGCGAAGGTTCCCTGCCGATCGAACTCGGCGCGGAATTTGTCCATGGCAGAGATCCAGCGCTGTTGAAAACCATTCGTCAGGCAGGCCTTTCCCTCCGATCTGTGCCCGACCGGCATCAGCTATTCCTGGCGGGCAAACTTCAATCGGTGAAACTCTGGGAACGAATCGATCAGATCATCAGCCGCGTAAATTTGCGCAAACCGGATCAGTCCTTCGCCAGATTTGTCACCGGCCAATCGCTAAAGGAATTGGACCGCCGCCTGGCGCTTGATTTTGTGGAGGGATTTGACGCGGCGGATGCGCGGCATGCCAGCATCCACGCGCTGCTCCAGGCGCAACGGGCTGCTGAGCGCATGCAGGGTGACCGGCAGTACCGAATCGAGGAAGGATACTCCGCGCTGGTAAATTTTCTTGCGCGTGAGATCGAAGCCAAAGGCGGCAAATTGTTAAAAGGCGCGCAGGCGCGTCATTTGCGATGGAAACCCGGGCAGGTGGAGGTGTCGGTGCGGCAGGGGCGTCGATTGGAAACGCACCGTGGCGCGGCCGCCATCTTTACGCTCCCGATTGGGGTTTGGAAGGCGGGGACAGTCGCAATCGATCCGCCGCTCAAAGCCAAAGAAGAGGCCGTCCACGAGTTTGCGTTCGGCAACGTGATGAAGTTGATCTTTGTTTTTCGGGCTCGGTGGTGGCCATCGATTTCGAGGTTTGTTCATGCCCCGGACGAGCCGCTGCCAACGTGGTGGACCGATTCCCGGGGGCCGGTTCTGACTGGGTGGGTGGGTGGCCCCCGGGCAGACGCACTCCTGGCCTCCTCACCGGTCAAGCTCAGGCGGCTCGGTCTCGAAATTCTGGGCCGAATATTTTCGGACCGGGCCTCGGTCATTGGCAAACATTTGATTGCAGCCCACCATCGGAATTGGGCCTGTGATCCGCACATTCGCGGGGCGTACAGTTATATTCCGGTAAATGGAATGGATTTGCCCGCGATGCTTGCCGCTCCGGTGAAAGACACGTTGTTTTTCGCCGGTGAGGCGCTGGTGAATGACGCTCAAACCGGCACGGTCTTTGGCGCGTTGGAGAGCGGCTTGCGGGCGGCTCGTGAAGTGCTGCGTCTGAAACACGATTCGTCCACGTAAAACGCGGGGCGCTGGGTATGATTAAAAGTGGGAGAGGTGCAAGTGGGCAGCCTGCCGTTCCGGCCGGCTACCAGCCGACCGGAATGTGAATGAGACTGGATAAATACCCCGGGCTGGCTGATTTGAAGGGCCTTGCCCGTTCCGCCGGGCAGAGGTTCTCCAGCGGGACAGGCGGGCTTGTGCCACCCTTGCCATCCCGCGCTTGCAGGATTCTTACGTTCTTGGCCCACCTTTTAATTACCGGGAAGCACAGCATGTGAGATATTGATGTGAAGGCATCAGCAATAAGCGTATGAGTTCCAGCATTCATCCCGACCGCTCTTTCGAGTTCTACTTTCCCGATCTGGACACACTCCTCCTGGTGGAGGAGGCGGAAGACAGGGTGGTTATCCGCGCCTCGCGAAACTCGTTTTCCGAGCAGCGCAAAACGTTTTTTCTTCACGAACTGGCTGCGGAAGGCTTCATACCCGACCGCTACCAATGGGTTTCGAACTTCGAGTCGAACTGGTCGCTGGTATCCTGGTTCGTGGACGCTTCGTGGGTGCGGGTCCATGAATCCAATACCGCCCGAACCCGCAAGTTTATGGTTCGTCTGCTGCTTTCAGCGGCGTTTTGCTGGCTGGGAATGATGGCGGCATGTTTGTTTGGCTGGATTTAACCGGCGTCCTTCGTTCCCACGGAAACTGTCCAGGCGGCATCTCGCTTTTTCCCGCAATTTGCGAGGGTCGGAATTGTTCCTCTTGCAACTTGCAACGTCCATGCTTCACAAAATCGCAGCAGAAGCGGGGGGCCAGGCATTGGCACAGTTTAAGCGAGTAAAAGCGACCGTGTACGCCTGCTTATGATCCAGAATGGACCTCAGCTCAACTTCCCATGATCTGTTCAAGACCCTCGCTTTTATTCTCGTCCTGCTCCGGCGGGTGGGGTTGGTCTGCTCCCGCTCCCTGGTCAGCGCCTGCCTTGTCGTGCGTGCCCCTGCGCTCGCCGTCGTTTCGGACCGGTGAAGTGCGGGAAGGCGAAAATCGTTTGCGGATCACACCGGGCGATGCGCACAGGCAAGGTCGGCACTCCCTCCCTTCGTGGCCAAAGGGACAGTGATTCGGGAGGCGAGAGCCTGTTTCGGCAGGATAATTCTTTGCCCGATGCCGGCGTGCACGGAGTGACGCGCCCTGCCAACCTGGCTTTAAATTCCCCCGGTTCGCAACTTCATCAGACTCCGAAGGGGAAGGTTTCTTCGGGTTCACCGCGCTGCCAGAGGGCGGTGGTTTCCAGTGGTTCCACGGCGCGGGTTTCATCGAAGTGCAGAATGGCGTCGAATTGATCTGGGAGACGGGCCTGAAAATAATGGCTTAAGCGCTCCGTTTCGGGGCGGTAGATGACGCCGATGGCGCGTTCAAGCCGGGGTTCGCGCAGCGCCTCTCCGGCTCCCCGCTGATCGCGGAGCGGGAGGAAGAAGCGCGGAAGGTCCGCTTCGTGGAACAGCAACTCATAACTGCCGTTCAATGCCGGACGCACTTGCTTTCGTTCCGCGGGCGCATCCCAATCGGAGGCGGCGGTGACGGTGCCGTGGTGCGTCGCGAAGCCGATCAGCACGGCTTCGCTGCCGTAGTCTTCGCGCACCAACTGGCCGAGGTTCAGTTCGCCTTGCTGGCCCATCTGAGTGGCGCGAGCGTCGCCGAGATGGGAATTGTGCGCCCAAACAACGAGTTTCGGACGGAGCCGGAGGCGTTCGAGATGGCCGACCAGCGCCTGCAAGGTTTCGTGCATGTGCTGGTCGCGTAAATTCCAGGATTCGACATGTCCCTGGAACATCGAGCGGTAATATTCCTCCGCGTTTTTGACCACCAGTGCGTTTTGTTCGGCATGGAACATTTCGTCTTCGGAAATGCGTCCGTCGCGATGCGCGTACTCGTAGGCGCGGCGGCGCAATTCGACCAATTGGGCGACGACTTCGTCGCGGCAAGACTCGTCGAGATCGAAGTTCGCAGCGTAACCGTAAGCCTGAGCATCCTCGCCGAAATGATCGAAGCAGGAATACCGATAGCGCGCGCGTCGGGCGGCTTCGGGATCCACGTGGTCGAGGAAATCGAGCACGGCGGCCCGGGAGGCATTCAGGCTATAGAGGTCCAGGCCGTAAAAACCAAACCGCTGCGCCCCCGGCGGCTGGCGGTCATTGTGCTCCCGCAACCAGCCAACGAGGTCAAGCACGTCCGCGTTGCGCCACATCCAGGTGGGAAAGCGCTTGAAATCCGCGAGGGCCTCGACGGCTTCCTTGTCGTCGCTCTCGCCCTTGAGGAAGCGATTGACCCGATAAGCGTTCGGCCAGTCGGCCTCGACGGCCATGGCGGTGAAGCCTTTTTCCCGGATCAAGCGTTTGGTGATCTCCGCCCGGGCGCGATAGAACTCGTGAGTTCCGTGCGACGCTTCTCCAAGCAGGACGAAACGCGCGTCGCCGATCAACTCCAGCAGCGGGTCGTAGTCGGAGGCAGCGCCGGTCAGAGGGTGAGCGGCCTGGCGAATCATTTCGGCGCCGGGCATTTCGGCCACGTTAAGATTGTGGGGTTCCATTGATTCCGTTCCTATCATTGGTTGCCGGAACTGTGTTTTCCGCCGCGGCTTGCTCGAGCAAATCGTGGACTTCCTCGTCGGTGACCTGTGGAAAATGACGATAATAAATGCCGACGGCGTAGAAAGGGTCGGGCGTTTCGAGACAAATGAACTGTTCGACTTCAGCTTCGAGTTCGGCGACGGTTTCGGGCGGGGCAACCGGGACGGCGATGAGAATGCCGGCGGGTTCCTCCTGCCGGATCGCCGCGACGGCGGCGCGCATGGAGGCGCCCGTGGCGAGGCCGTCATCGATCAGCACCACAATGTGGCCGCGAACTTCGGGCCGCGGGCGATTCCCGCGATAGATTTGTTCCCGGCGGTGCAATTCCCGCGCTTCCTGTTCCGCCGCCTCTCGAACCACGTTTTCGGAAATCTCAAGCATGCGCAGGACCTGTTCATTGAGGACGAGCACGCCGCCCGAGGCAATCGCGCCCATGGCCAATTCCTCATGGCCGGGCACGCCGAGTTTGCGCACCAGGAAGACGTCCAGCGGCGCCCGCAGTTCGCGCGCGACTTCATAGGCGACCGGAACACCGCCGCGCGGCAGAGCGAGCACCAGCACGTCATTGCGGCCGGCAAAGTAATGCAACCGGCCCGCCAGGACCTGGCCGGCTTCCGTGCGATCTTGAAATAAATCTGGCATGAACTTTTTAACCTCGTGGTTTCACCCTCGCGACCAGCTCCCGCCTAAACCTCAGTTGATAAGGGAAGCGGGCAACGTGGGTGATGACCTGCCTTTTGGCCTGCCGAAACAATTCCCGGATGAATACCGGCGAGATTATCCGGGCGGTTCGAAAGCGGCGCTTCACGCCGCACTCCAGGACCTGGCGGAATTAGTTAGCTGCCGGCTTCGGTGGCCTGGGCTTGTTTGAGGGCTTGACGGAGTTCTTCGGCGGTGTGGCGGACGTGGGGTTCCATGAAAATATTTTCGTGCGCGCCGGGGATGAAGCGCAGGGTGACACCACCACCGGCAAGTTCGCGCCAGCCATACGTGGGATCGAACGAGCACCAAAGGGGCTGGCGGTGGGTGCGAAAGAGATGGACGTGTCCCGGGTAAGGCGCGGAAACATGGTCCTCAATGATGCGGAGGTGCGCGTGCCAAAGCCTGCGTTCGCTTTCCGGGATTTGGGAAGCGTCCACGATGCTGTCCAGGTCGATGGGGCACGCTCCGTCGGCGGGACGTCGCGCACGCCAAACCAGCTTGCGGAAAGCGGATTGCATTTTGCGCCGGAGAAGGCTGCGACGGGCTGACGCTTCCAAGCTCATGAGATAGCGCAGCCAGTGACCCAGGTTGAGCGTAAAATCGAACGCGAAGCGCGGGCGCCACCAGCGGGGGCGTTCAAAGCCGCCTTTGATCGGGCTGGCTTCGAACAAAGCCAGGAACGCCACGGGTTGGTGCTGCTCCCAAAGTTGCCGCGCCATTTCCCACGCGATGTTGCCGCCAAAGCAGTAACCGCCGAGATGGTAAGGTCCCTCTGGCTGCAAGGAACGCAGCTCATCCACGTACTGACGGGCCATTTCTTCTAGGCATCCAAATTCCTCTCCGCCTTGCATCGCCCGCGATTCAATGCCGTAAACCGGCTGGTCCGGCCCCAAATGCATGGCGAGGTTCGTGTAGCCCCAAAGCATTCCGCCGCCGGCGCCGTGAACGAGGAAGAGCGGCGGCCGGGAACCGTTCTCTTGAATGGCCACGAGCAACGAACGGGTGGGGGAGGCACTCGTCGCGCGGATCAGATCAGCCAGGTGCTCGATGGTGGGCGTCTCGAACAGGGCGGCGAAAGGAATGCGTTTGCCGAATTGCTTTTCGATCTCGGCAAACAGGCGCACCGCCAGCAGCGAATGCCCGCCAAAGTCAAAAAAGTGGTCGCGAATGCCAATGGGTTCGATGCCCAGCAGCGCCTCCCAAACCGCGGCTAACTGAGTTTCAAGCGAATCGCGGGGCGCGACGTAGTTTTCCTCCAGGTCCGATCGCCGGCCATTGGGCGCGGGCAGGCCGTGGCGATCCACTTTTCCGTTCCTGGTCAGGGGGAGCGATTCCAGGCACAGGAACACCGAGGGCACCATGTAATCGGGCAGGGTTTCGGCAAGGAAACTGCGCAGTTCCACCGCCGTGGGCGCAGACTCCCCGCGCACGGTGAAATAGGCGACCAGCCGTTTTTCTCCAGGAACATCTTCGCGCGCGGTGACAACGCCTTCGCTCACGGCCGGGTGATCCTCCAGCGCCCGCTCGATTTCACCCAGTTCAATGCGAAACCCGCGAATCTTTACCAGCAGATCGGAGCGCCCGAGGAATTCGATATTTCCATCCGGGAGAAAGCGCGCCAGATCGCCCGTCCGATAAAGCCGCGTTCCCGGCTGAAAGGGATTGGGAATGAACTTTTCCGCAGTCAGTTCGGGCTGGTTCAAGTAACCGTGGGCGAGGCCGTCCCCGCCGGCGAACAACTCTCCCGTCGCGCCGATGGGGACCGGTTGCAGGTCGCGATCCAGGATGAAGCATTGCGTGTTGGAAATTGGCCGGCCGATGGGAATGGAACGGCCTTCGACGGACGAACGCGTGATGGGATGGCAGCAGGTGAAGGTGGTGTTTTCGGTCGGTCCATAGCCGTTGATCAAGCGGCCTTCCCCGAGCCGTTCCAGCGCCTGGCGCACATGAGACACGGACAGGACGTCGCCGCCGGCAAGGATTTGCCGCACGCCCTGGAGGCTGTCCAATTGCTGCTCGACCATCTGGTGGAACAAACCGGCGGTCAACCAGAGCACCGAGATCCGTTGTTTGCGGATGAACGCGCCAAGTTCGGCCAGCGACAGCAACAACGGCGGGAGGACGACCAACCGCGCGCCATTGAGCAAGGGCCCCCAAATTTCGAAGGTCGAGGCATCGAAGGGAACAGGCGCATATTGAAGAAAAATGTCAGACGGCAGGAAGGTGATGTAGTTCGTATTCCTGACCAGGCGAACCACGGCGCGATGGGGAATGGCCACGCCTTTGGGCCCGCCGGTCGAGCCGGAAGTGAAACACACGTAAGCAAGATTTTCCGGAGTCCCCGCCGGGCGTGGGTTGGCAGTGTCCATGCGGTCGAGGAGGCGGCTGTCGTTTTCCAGGCAGACGAAGCGAGGAACTTCGCCAAGCTGGCCCGCCGGCGTCAGGGCCGCGGCCACGGTTTCCCGCTGAAGCCTGGATTGAACCACGATTACGGCCGGTTGCGCGTCCTGAAGCATGGAACGCAAGCGGTCCGGGGGAGTGGCGGCGTCGATGGACAGGTAAGCGCCGCCAGCTTTTAAAACGGCGATCAAGGCGACGATGAGTTCCAGCGAGCGTTCGGCGCAGACGCCCACAACGCGATCCGGACCGGCTCCCAAATGGCGCAGGTGGCGCGCCAATTGGCTGGCCCGGGCGTTCAGCTCCGCATAGGTCAACCTGTGATGTCCAAACACCACGGCCACTTCACCAGGCCGGGCGGCGGCTTGCTCCTCGAACAGTTCCTGAATCGTCTTCGCCGGGTAATTGGTTCTGGTCTGGTTCCAGTCGACGAGCAATTTCCGGTGTTCCACCGGTGTGAGCAATGGCAGCTCAGAAACCGTTTGGGCGAAGTCGCTGATCGTGGGTGTTTGAAATGAGTTTTCCGGCCGATCCGGCATGGACCCTCGCTACAGCAGACAGTTCAAAAAGTAGTTGGCTTGGGTATGCAGCCGCTCCGGGCACTCCTGAGGACGATGGCCTATTTCCCGTCAAATGGACTTGTAAGGCTTGCGGCCAGCACTAATTAATCCATTCGGAAAATTTCAACTAGGGACGTGGAAAATCCGAGCGGGCCACGGGCACGACGCGTTTTCTTAAGCGCAGGCGAAATGTCGAACCTGCCGGGCACGCGATCCGGGCTGGCCGGCTTTCTCTATGCCGGCGGCAAGCTTGAATGGGGCCTTTCCAGCGGCCGACCCTGGTTACATTACCCCCGGTGGCCGCGCGCCTGTTGCCGGCGACAACTCGCACCACAATTTCCCGCCGGCACTCGACCGCAAACCTGCAGGCAAGCATGGTGGGCAAAAACCGGAGGCTGGTCGGAGTATGATACTCATTCCTTCCCATGTAAAAACGGTAGCTTGTTCACGCGTCCTGCTTCCATGGGGAAAAACCCTGAGGCTCCGTCCGCGCCGCCGCAATCAGATCTCTTCCGGCATGGATCGCGAAAGGGAAAGGTGTAAAACGGAGTATATTTAAGCTTTTTTATCAGGCGCGTCCGGGTTCGTAAGCTGCCGCGCCCGGAGCCGGACGCCGGCTGGAAAAGAGCGGCGCGCTCACTTTTCCGGCTCACGGATGATTTCGAACGTGTGGTCGAAAGTCTGCCCATTGCGATCGTAGGTCAAATGCAGCTGCGCAGTGCCGGTTTTCCAATGCCAGTCGTAAACGGTCCTTATCTCGTAGTAATAGGATGGCGGCCCGTAGAAATCATCGAAAAAGGGATCGTAATATGGTGTGTACGGCATCCAGCCCCAGCCCCAGCCCCAGGCGACGCCGGGCCCCCAGCCATGGACGGTAATTGGCCGGGGTGGCAATGACATTCCGACATAACTATGCGGCGCAATTACCCGGCCGCGCACTGGATGGCTCTCGCCGCGGGGATCGATCACGTAACTTTTGCTACCCAGCAGCACGATACGGTCGTCCGTGGGATTGAAAATCCGCACGCCAAGCCGGTCGTCGCGGCGCACCAGCCGGTATTCCAGCGGATCGTAAGGAACGATTACGAGCTGGTTCCGGATCGGCTGCGCGACCACGGGCGGTTGGACGACGCGATACTGGTAAGTGGTGCAACCGCTGAGCAGGGCGGCGGTGACCACAAGCAACGGGAGCAAGCGATTTGGTTTCATGCCTTGATGCGCATTGCGGGCCAACCCGCCCCATCATCCCACGTCGCGGTCGTGCTCGCTAAAGTGCGGAGAAAAACTCGTTCCGCCGGCGGCAGGCTACAATGGGGTGTTCCGCCGGGTGCGTCTGGGTGAACGTTGCGCCCCCTCCCTCTTGCGGAGCCGCTGAAGGCAGGTGAACGCTGTCCCAGCTTCCGAGTAAGAACGTGTCGGGATACGCTCACCAGTGTATCCGGGGAAAAATATACTGCGTGGCATCAAGGATTCCGGCATAATGCCGCTGATGCAGGCGCGGCCAACAGCGGCATGAGCAGTCCTCAAACGTCAACGGGCAAGCCCAGTGAACGTTCCGGGGCAATCGTTCCCTGCCTCGCGGTGGTGATTCCGGTTTATAATGAGGCCGCGACCATTGCCGAGGTTGTCCGAACGGTTCTGGCGCAGCCGCTCGTCCAGGAATTGATCGTGGTGGACGATGGTTCGCAGGACGGCACCTGGAACGTTTTGCAACCGCTGCAGGCATTCGACGCGCGGATCAGGTTGCTTCGGCACGATTTGAACCAGGGCAAAGGGGCGGCGCTGCGGACGGGTTTTGCGCAAGCCACAGCGCCTATAGTCGTAGTTCAGGATGCCGATCTGGAATACGATCCGCAGGAATATCCGCTTTTGGCGGCGCCGATCCTGGCCGGGAAGGCGGATGTGGTGTTTGGTTCGCGGTTTATCGGTTCGAGCGCGCATCGCGTGCTTTACTTCTGGCATTCCGTTGGCAACCGGGTCCTCACCACGCTATCCAACATGGCAACGAACTTGAACCTCACGGACATGGAGGCAGGCTACAAAGCGTTCCGCCGCGAGATCATCCAGAAGATCAGGATAGAGGAAAACCGGTTTGGGTTCGAGCCCGAGATCACCGCCAAGATAAGCCGGTTGAAAGTGCGGATTTACGAGGTGGCCATTTCGTATCACGGCCGAACTTACGCCGAGGGCAAAAAGGCGGGCTGGCGTGATGGCATTAGTGCGTTGAGGTGCATTCTTCGATACAATTTTTTTCCGCGCGGCCAGTCCTAAGCCGTAAGGATGCAGTTGGATCGGGGCGCGTGTGCTCCCCAATATCAACTGTGTCGTTGCGGCTAAGAACCTAACCCGGTACGGGCAGTCCTCTGCCCGTCGTCGGCGCGCACGGAGTGACGCGCCCTACCGAGATAGGTCCTAAGCTAAACGCCAGGCTCCAAAAACCAAACACCCGAAAAGCACCAGGCAGCAAACAGCAAGTGTTCTGACGCGCGCTCCTGGTGTTTGGCGTTTCGGGTTGGAGTTCTCACATCTTCTACCGATGCCAGATGTCTCCTTCGCCATAACTAAACCAACGGCTCGTGGTCACTTTGAGTTGGGTGAAGAAGTGCACGCCTTCGCGGCCTTGCATGTGGAGGTCGCCGAAGAATGAATCATCCCAGCCGTTGAACGGAAACCACGCCATGGAGGCGGGCACGCCGATGTTGATGCCGACCATCCCGGCCTTGATGCGATGCTTGAATTCGCGCGCGGCTTTGCCCGAGCGTGTGAAGATGGACGCGCCGTTGCCATAGGCGGAGCGGTTGGCCGTTTCGATGGCCGAGTCGAGATCGTCCATGCGCATGACGTTGAGAACGGGGCCGAAGATTTCCTCGCGCATGACGGTCATCCCGCTTTGCACCTGGTCGAGCAGCGTGGCGCCGACAAAAAAACCGTTGGGCGCGGAATCGATTTTGACGCTCCGTCCATCGGCCAGGACCTTCGCGCCTTCCTTGACGCCCGCTTCAACGAGTTCGCAGACGCGGTCGCGATGCTGCCGCGTGATGACCGGACCCATCTGGGGTTGCGGGCTGCGGTCGGTGGGGCCGACTTGAATCTTGCGGGTGACTTCTGCGAGCGTGGGAAGAACGGTCTTGACGGCATCCCCCACCATCACGGCGGTCGAGCCGGCCATGCAACGCTCGCCCGCGCAACCGAAGGCGGCCTCAGTCAACCCTTTAACGGAGTTTTCCACATCCGCATCCGGCATCACGAGGATGTAATTCTTCGCGCCGCCATTGGACTGCACGCGCTTGCCGTTTTTGGTGCCGGTTTCAAAAATGTATTTGGCCACCGGCGTCGAGCCGACGAAAGAAATGGCTCTAACTTTGGGATGGGTCAGGAGCGCATCGACGCATTCGCGACCACCGTGAACGAGGTTGAGGACGCCTTTGGGCAACCCGGCCTGTTCGAGCAATTGGGCGATGCGAATCGCGGTCAGCGGGACCTTCTCGCTGGGTTTCAAGACAAACGTGTTTCCAGCAACGATGGCTATGGGATACATCCACAACGGCACCATCGCGGGAAAATTAAACGGCGTAATGCCGACACACACACCGAGCGGCTGGCGGATGGCGTCGCAGTCAATGCCGCGCGCGATGTTCTCGAGCACTTCGCCCATCAGCAGCGACGGGACGCCGCAAGCGAACTCGACCATCTCAATTCCGCGGCGGACGTCGCCGCGCGATTCCACCAGTGTCTTGCCATGCTCGCGAGTGACGCTTTGGGCGAGCGCCTCGAAATTCTCCTCCAGCAGCATTTTGAACTTGAAGAAAATCCGGGCGCGCTCCGTGGGCGGGGTTTCCCACCACGCCGGAAACGCCTGGTGCGCCGCATTCACCGCATCGTCCACGTGCCGCGTTGTGCCCATGGGTGTTTCGGCGATGACTTCGCCGGTGGAGGGATTGTGAACCGGCGAAGTGGCGACTCCGGAAACCGGGAGCCATTCGCCGCCGATATAATTAGGGCATGGATTCATGAAATAAAAGCATCAGGCAGAAGCATCAAGCATCAACATCCAAGCTCCAGAGAAGCTCCGAATCCCAAGCGCCAGAAAAGCACGGTTTGGAGCTTCTCTGGAGCTTGGATGTTGGTGCTTGAATGTTTGTTTTTTGTGGTTTCATCTACGGATGCGGTGGTATGGGCATCATTTCGCCGCGCGCCATTTTGGCCTGATAATCGGTCCAGCTCATCCGTGGCTTGCCGGTTTCGATTGAGGTCATGGTGATGCAATTGTCCACGGGGCAGACGAGCGAGCAGAGATTGCAGCCGACGCAATCGTTTTCGCGGACCTTGGGAATCGGTTTGCCGGGAACTCGTCCCGGGCCAAGGCCGTAACCGTTCGGATCAACCAGGTCAATACATTGGTGCGCGCCGTCTTCGCACGCGATGTAACACAGGTTGCAACCGATGCATTTGTCGTAATTGATGCGGGCGATGCGCTGATAATGCAAATCGAGTGATTCCCACTTCTTGAGTGTGGGCACGGCCAGGCCGCGGAGTTGCGCGACATTGGTGAAGCCTTTGGAATCGAGGTAATCGTTCAAGCCCTCAACCATGTCCTCCACGATGCGAAATCCGTAGTGCATGATGGCCGTGCAAACTTGCACGGAGGTCGAGCCGAGCGCGATAAATTCGGCGGCGTCGCGCCAATTCGAGATGCCGCCGATGCCGGAGATCGGAAGCTGGACCTCGGGGTCGTCGGCGCAGCTTTGAACCATGTTCAGCGCGATGGGTTTGACCGCCGGTCCGCAATAGCCGCCGTGCGTGCTGAACCCGGCCACAAAGGGTTCCGGCACGAGGTTGTCGAGGTTGACCTGGGTGATGCTGTTGATGGTGTTGATCAGCGAGATGGCGTTGGCGCCGGCGCTTTTTGCGGCGCGCGCGGCGTAGGTGATGTCGGTTATGTTCGGCGTGAGCTTGACAATGACCGGGATGGTCGCGGCTTCCATGGCCCAACTGACGATTCTTTCGGTCACGGCCGGTTGCTGGCCGACAGCGGAACCCATGCCGCGCTCGCACATGCCGTGCGGGCAGCCGAAGTTCAATTCCACGCCGTCCGCGCCGACGTCGGCGGACCATTTCACAAACTCGTGCCAGCGTTCGCGGGTATCGACCATCAGCGAGGCAATGACGGCGTGGTTGGGCCAGCGTTTCTTGACTTCAGCGATCTCGCGGAAATTGGTTTCGGGCGAGCGGTCGCTGATGAGTTCGATGTTGTTGAAACCCGCCATGCGCACGCCACCCAGGTTCATGGCGGAATAGCGCGAGGAAACGTTTACGATGGGCTCGCCGATGGTCTTCCACACCACACCGCCCCAGCCCGCTTCAAAAGCGCGGTGGGCCTGGTAAGCGGTGTTCGAGGGCGGCCCGGAGGCGACCCAGAAGGGGTTGGGGGATTTGATACCGGCGAGGTTAATGGAAAGGTCGGCCATATTAGAAGCTCCAAGTTCCAACCTCCAAGCACCAGAGAAGCTCCAAAAATTCAAGCTCCAATGTTCCAGGGCTGGGCGGCATGCGGTTGGATTCGAAATTTGTTCCAGGTATTTTCATTTCCGTCCTTTGCGGTACATGCTGGCGAAGATCATGTGTAATTCATGGCATTCGCGATAAAGCTCGCGGGCTTCCTTGACCAACAGCTCTTCCGAGGCGGCGACCATGCGCAGGAAGAATTTTGTTTCCTTCGCTTCCTTAACGCAACGGCTGGTTGAAAACAGGAAATCCTTTTTGGAAACACTCTCGTTCGCTTCGCGATAATTTGCCCCTACGCTCGTGCCGCAACCGACCAGTTGGTCAATGAGACGATTGTTGCCCGGATCACGCGGGATCTTCTTTGAAAAGCGCACAATGGCCTCGCCGAACTGGGCGGTCCGTTCTTCCAGATCAAACGGATGCCCAGTGGAATCAGGTGCATTCGGTTCCTCATTCAACACCCATGCATGCGACGAAACGTGTGAATATTTGATAATACTCGATTTCTTCCCAGACGTATTTGGAGCTTGGCCATTGGAGCTTTTCTGGTGCTTGGATGTTGGAGCTTGGTGTTTCATCACGGTTTCCCGAATTCCTCCTCCAGTTCCTTGACACGAATCGGATGGTCGAAGCCGGAACCAGCCGCGCCGTTTTTTGCGCCAAGGCGGGAGGGTTGCACCGGGCCGGTCACTTCGTGTCCGGAGAGAAAGGCATGGATGCCGCGGGCGGCGCGTTTGCCCTCGGCGACGGCATTAACCACTTCGCGGCCGCCGTTGGCGCAATCCCCGCCGGCAAAAATCTTGGGGAGGTTGGTTCGCCCGGTGGCGAAGTCATACTTAACCGCGCCGCGCTTATCAAGTTCCAGCTTGGGGAGCAATTTTTTGAGCAGAGCGGCTTGTTTTTCCTGGCCCACCGCTTTGATGACCATGTCGAAAGGCTCGACGAACTCCGTGCCGGGAATGATCCCGACTTTTCCAGCGGCGTTGACCTGCGTGCGGGCAAGCCGCAAGCCGGTGACGCGGCCATCCTTGCCGGCCAGAATTTCCAGCGGGACGGCATGGAAGAGAAATTGTCCGCCGTCATTTTTGGCGAGTTCATATTCGAAATCGTAGGCGGACATATCGTCTTCACCGCGGCGATAGATGGCGAGGACGGTTTGTGCGCCGAGACGTTTGGCCTGGGTAACAGCGTCGATGGCGGTGTTGCCGCAGCCGATGACGGCGACGCGTTCGCCGACCGGCACCTGGTGCAACGGTTCAGCATGGATCTGCTCGATAAAGTCAATCGCATCAATGACTCCGGGCAACTGTTCGCCCGGAATCCCGAGGCGCGTGCCGGCGCCAAGCCCGAGACCGAGGAACACCGCGTCGAACTCCTGCTCCAGTTGGGCGAGCGAAACGTCGCGGCCCACTTCGACACCGCAGCGGAATTCGACGCCGAGGCTCTTCACCAATTCGACCTCCTCCAGGCTGACCTGGGGTTTCATTTTATAATAAGCGATGCCGTAAGTATTGAGGCCGCCCGCGTTGGGTTTTTTTTCGAAGACGACGGCTTGATGGCCGAGTTGGGCCAATTCTGCCGCGCAACCGAGGCCCGCCGGGCCGCCGCCAATGACGGCGATGCGCCGATTGGTGTGGGCGGACGGCTTCTTCAAGACCTGGAGGTGATGTTCGTGGACGTGGTCAGTAGCGTGCCGCTGCAAAAGGCCGATTTTGACAGGGTCGCCTTCGAGGTCGAGCACCACGCAAGCGCCTTCGCACAACTCCGAAGTGGGACAAACGCGGGCGCAACTCGCGCCGAGGATGTTGGCGCTCAGAATCGCGCGCGCCGCGCCGGTGGGGTTGCCGTTGGCGATCTTTTTGATGAAGGATGGGATGTCGATGCCGGTGGGGCAGGCCTTGATGCAAGGCGCGTCGAAACAAAACAGGCAGCGGTTCGCTTCAATGACGGCTTCCTGGGTGGTGAGCGCGGGGTGAAGCTCGGCCAGGTTGGCCGCGAGAGCCTCGGGTCCGAGCTTGGGACTGAGTGGCATATCGATCTAATTTTCAGCCTGCCAAAGCAGGTTAGTTCTCTTCATTCTACCAATGGCCAGCCTAAGACATGATGGGACGGAATGGAAGCGTCAATTCCATGCGTCGCAAGGAAGTTGCGGTGAACCATTCCTTGTCAAACGTGGTTGTTGGGCTTAGCCTGTGCGCCGCAGCGAGAGAACGCAAAAGCATCGCCGGCAGAAGCCAAATGAGCTTTTCCCTGAACCCAAAACGCACCGTCGCCGAACTCAAGGAACTTCGCAGTCTCACGGGGGATGAGAACGGGGCGCAACGGGTTGCTTTTACCAAAACCTGGGCGACGGCGCGAAACTGGCTCAGAAAAAAGCTGGAGGCGCTGCCGGTCGAAATCCATACGGACGCCGCCGGCAATTTGTGGACGACGTTGCGCGGGCAATCCGAACGCGCGCTCTTGATCGGCGGCCATATTGACTCGGTGCCGAATGGCGGCTGGCTCGACGGTTGTCTGAACGTGCTGGCGGGTGTCGAGATTCTGCGCCGCATCAGCGCGCAATACGATGGCAAGCCGCCGGTGACAGTCCGCCTGGTGGATTGGGCGGATGAGGAAGGAGCGCGCTTTGGCAAAAGTTTGTTTGGATCGTCGGCCTGCTCCGGCAATCTCAACCTGGAGGAGGCGCGCGGTTTGAAGGACAGGGATGGCATCCGCCTGCCGGACGCGTTGAAGGAAATCGGCGTGGACTTCGAGCGGGTGAAGGAGAGCGGCAAGGAGTTGAAGGACGCGGCCGCGTACCTCGAATTGCACATTGAGCAAGGCCCGGTGCTGCTTGATCTGGATCTGCCGCTGGGCGCGGTGTTGGGGACGTTCGGGGTCGAGCGCCACGCGATCACTTTCCTCGGGCAGGCGGCGCATTCCGGCAGCACGCCGATGAACCGGCGCAAGGACGCCTTCCTCGCCGCCGCGAAAATGAGCCCGGAGATTTATCGCATTGCCGAGCGCAACGGCGGCGTTTGCACCATCGGTTCGTGCACGACCAAGCCGGGCATTGTCACGAGCGTGGTTGAAGAATGCCGCATCACGCTCGATCAACGGCATCTGGATGCCGCCGCGCTCGCCCGCATGCTGGCGGAGGCGAGGGATGCCAGCGCGAGGTTTGCCAGTGAGGGGAACGTCAAGGTTTCGTGGGAACGGTTGTGGCAAATTGAGCCGGTGCTGTTTAACAACGATTTGATCGCGATGTGCGATGAAGCCATCGGTGAAACCTGCGGGAAACGCCATCGCCTGCCTTCAGGGCCGTTGCACGACGCTGCGGAGGTCGCGCGTGCGGGCGTGCCCACGGTGATGATGTTCGTTCAAAGCCTGCACGGCATCAGCCACAATAAGATCGAAGACACCCGGGAGGAACATCTGGAGTTGTGCGTGGCTGCGTTTGACAAGCTCGCGGAGAAGGCCATGAACTGGGTGCGGGCGAAATAGTTTTTCTTTGGGGCCGGATTGGTGATTGGTGCTATGCCACGTTACAAACTCGAATGGCTTAACTCGTTGTCGCAGGAGGAATTCGTCCGCGTGGTTGGGCCGGTGTTTGAACATTCGCCGTGGATCGCGGAAGCAGCTTGGGCGCAGCGGCCGTTTGCGAGTGTGGAAGAGTTGCATCGGGCGTTGGTGAAGGTGGTGCGGGAGGCGGGCGAGGAGAGGCAGTTGCAGTTGATTCGCGCGCATCCGGATCTGGTCGGTCGCGCGGCGCTGGCGGGGACGCTGACGCCTGAGTCGAATCGCGAGCAGGCGAGCGCGGGCTTGGGCCGGCTCACGCCGGAGGAGATTGCGGCCTTTCAAAGCAATAACCAGGCGTATCGCGAGAAGTTTGGTTTCCCGTTTGTGATTTGCGCGCGGCTAAACAAGAAGGAAGCGATTCTTAAAGGTTTTGAAGCGCGGCTCAAGAACACGCGAACCCAGGAGATAGCGGCGGCGTTGGAGGAGATTAGCAAGATCGCGTGGTTGCGGTTGATGGATTTGATGGATGGTGAGGAGAGGGCGGTTTGAAGCCTGGAAGAACGGACCGGGCAAAACACCCAGCGCCAACCGCCAAGCTCCAGAAAAGCTCCAAACTTCAAGTTCCAGGCGTCCAATCCTGGTTCGACGCCTCCAATGGCACATAAATATCCGTTAGCCCAAACGTCGGCGGCATCCCCTCCGCACCATTCACGGCTACCAAAAACGACGGGGCCTTCCGTGCTTTGCGGCCGCTTGCGGGCAGCCATGAGTAGAACAATTTCTCATAACCCTTGGCGATCGCCCCGATCGGGCAATTCCTCGCCACCACATAATCGCCGCCTGCTATCGTTCGCACACGCACCGGCTTCGTGGGCAGGTACTTCTCATCCACCGTCACGCAGGCGTCATAACGTAATTTCTCCGGCGGGGTGTCCTTCGGATTATCCAAGGGCACGCCAATGAACAACGAATCCTTGCGGGGCAGCCCGTCCTGCTTCAGCCGGGTCATGAAATCCAGCCATATCCCATACGCCCCGTTGTAGGGCCCCACCCGCCGCATATACGCGACCCGCTGCGGCTCCAGCGTCCTCACTTCGATCTTCATCTGCCGGGCTTTATTCCGGGGCCGTTTCGGCTGCAACGGCATATAAATATCCACCCGCTGTTTCTTGGGCGCGACCGTGTCCCAGGCGCCCACATGCACGATAAAGCCCGGCGCAGGCCGCAACTCCCGGGAACTCCGCGCGAGCCATTTGCTGTACAGAAACTGAAAGGCGTCCTTGATTTTCGCGACCGGGCAATTTTTCACCACGGCGCAATCGCCGCCGGGGATGGTCTGCAACTCAACCGGCTTCTTCGGCTCATATTCTTCATCCACCGTGATGCAGGCATCGTAACGAAGCTCCGCCGCCGGCGTCACTGATGGATTATCATGCCCGATGCCAATGAACATCGAACGCTTGCCAACCTGCTGGTCCGCCGAGAGTTGTTTTACGAGGTCAACCCACGTTTGCTTGACGTCTTCGTATGGCCCGACATGCCGCAAATAAGCCACGCGCAGCGGTTTGATTTTTTTGGTGATGACTTTCATAACTTTTGTTGTGAGGTGATTTGTGTTGAAAGTGGTCAAGGGAACTCCCGGCCGAAAATGCACGCCGGACGGCGCGGCGAGAATGGCGACGGGCCCCGTCGCGCGGCGAAATTCCGCCGGTGAAACTCCGTAGGCCGCTTTGAACGCCCGCGTGAACGCCTCATGCGCTCCGTAACCCGCGTCCAGCGCCACTTGAATCACCTGCTTCCCGCCCGCCCTCAATTCCATCGCCGCCTGCTCCAACCGCAGCCGCCGCACATGGTCCGCAAGCGTTTCACCCGTCATCGCCGCGAAGACACGGTGAAAATGAAAACTCGAAAAACATGCCACCCGCGCCAACGCCTCCAAATCCAGCGCCTCATCCAGATGCTCCTGGATGTGCGTCAACACCCGCAAAATGCGCTCCCGGTAATCGTTCCACGTTGTTTTATGCTCGGGCTGTGTGCCGTTCATTGCGCGCTAAACTAGCAAACACGATGGCGGGCTGCTTGACTAATCTTGCGGTCTTGCAGCTCCGACATTTTCATGCGCACAGGTCTGCAACCCCGTTGGGTTGAGGAATTTTAGGACGGTGACCAAGGGTAGCTCGTGCCTCCCGTCTTCGCTCCGCTACGACGTGGCGCGCGCAACCCTGGGCTGAGTGATGGAATCCCTTCGGGATTCCTGGAGGGGAATTCCTCGAGGAGAATTGGTTGCTGAACTAATGTTATATTTTATGCAGATTTAAGATTGCGCTTGGCACTGAAGTATAGTAAAGTTCACGGTGTGAAAGTAAATGTCCATGGCCCAGGCTTAAGGATGGCGGCTGCGTTGGGAGCGGGAAGCGCGGCCGCCGGGGTGGGAGGATGGGCGGCATGGACGCCAACACCAGGAACCAAATCCCAAACCCACAAGGCAAATGAAGACCCGCGCTCCCGCAAAGACAAAGACAAATTTAAATCCGAAATCCGAAGCCAGAAATCCGAAGCCCGAAGGCCGGAATTTGAAGGAAGGGCGGAAGGCGCGCGAAACGGAATCGAGGACGAGGACGAGGACGAGCACGAATGAATGCGGGGCGCGGTACCGGCATGGGAAGATTGCGCGGCTGCCGGTGGGGATTCGGGAGGGGCTGAATCGGGCGCTGGCGCAGGGGATCAGCGGGCCCAAGTTGCTGGAGTGGCTTAACGGGCTGCCGGAGACCGGGGCGCTGCTGCGGCGGGAGTTTCGGGGGCGGGCGGTTTCGCAGCAGAACCTCTCGCAGTGGCGGCAGGGTGGTTTTCGGGACTGGCTGCTCAAGCAGGAGGCGCGGGAGGTGTTCCAGGAGTTTGCCAGCGGCAACCAGGATTTGGCGGGTTTGGAGCTGGGGGAGAAGCTGGCCTTGTGGCTGGGCTCGCGTTACGTGGCGCTGGCGCGGTGTTTGGAGCGGCAGGGGCCCGAGGAGAGCTGGCCGGTGTTGCGGCAGTTGGGCCGGGATGTGGCGGCGTTGCGGCGCGGGGACCATCGGGTGCGGGAGATCCGCTGCAAGGAGCAGGCCAGGCGCCAGGTTACGGAGCAGGAGCATCGGGAATGGGCCCTTGAGCCGGGGCGGCTGGAGTCGCTTGGCCAGGAGGCCCGGGAGCAGGGCCAGCGGGAGGATGAGCGCACTCGGCAGCTTGAATTTGCAATTTTTGGCCAGTTGAGCGGCAATGGCCCGGAGCGCCTGGCCTGGGAAGCCCGCAAGCGGGGCATCAGCCTGGAGGAGCTTAAGGCGGAGCGGCGCTCGCCGCCTGCGGCGGAAGCACCAAGCACCAACAACCAAGCCCCCGCCTCCGCGGGGGAGCTTCGGCGCGGCCAGCACGAGCCTTCACAGAATGGGTTGCAGCACAACGGTTCCGCCGGGAATGGAACGACTGGGCACAAGGTGGAACAAGGTGAAACAAACAAAAACAAAGTAGAACAAAGTGAAACAAGGTGCGGTGCGCCAGGCGAGAACGTGAGTTTAAAGGCGGGGAAAATGGGAGCGAGGACGAGCACAAGCACGAGGGAAGCGCCAAGCACCAACAACCAAGCACCCGCTCTCGCCGGGAGGCTTCGGCGCGGCAAGCCGGAAAAGCACCAAGTGCCTGTGGCCAGACAGGGGACGGAAAATGATCCATGTCCAATGACCAAGTCCGAAATTCAAAATGGAGAAGCAGCGGGTGAAGAGCGGCATCCGCAGCAGGGCGGGAGCGACGGCACGCACGAAGTGGCGCGCCCCATTCCGGCGGAGCCGATGTTTCGGTATCGGTGTTATTGCGGGGCCAAGGGGCGGATGAACGCTGCCGAGTGCCCCCACTGTCACTTGCGATGGTCAAGGACGATGCCGGTGTGCCCGTGTCATCAAGGAGTGATATGAAATCCGAAACCCGAAGTCATAACGTGTTGCCCAAATCGGAGAAGGGCGGCAACGACTCCCTGCGTGTTCGGTCTTTGCCTTTCGGATTGCCAGCACCTGCCAAAACTTTAAGCTGCGTACATTATTTATGCCTGCCAAACTAAGCACCCATGTTTTGGATACCGCCAATGGCTGCCCGGCGGAGGGCATGCAGATCGAACTTTGGTTGGTGGAGGACAACGCCCCGAGGTTGCTCAAGAGTGTTTGGACCAATGCGGATGGTCGCACGGACCTGCCGCTCCTGGGTCCAGCGGAGATGAAAGTTGGACAGTATGAACTGATTTTTTACGTGGGCGGCTATTTTGCGGGAAAAGCTTCCCCGGCGAAGGTGCCGTTTCTGGATCGGGTGCCGGTTCGTTTCGGAATCGCCGACGCCGCGGCTTCATATCACGTCCCGTTGCTGGTGTCGCCGTGGGCCTACAGCACGTATCGGGGAAGTTGAGCCCGGCGCATGGCGACTCAACAAACCTCCCTTCCGGCCAAATCTGGCGCGGCATTTGCTGCTTTTTGTCAGGATCTTGGACAGTTTTTGCCATGAGCACGATTGATCTTGCGCAGGTGGTGGTGGAACGCATCGAAACGCTGGGGCGAATCAGCGAGGAACCGGACCGCTTGACCCGCACGTTCGGTTCGCCGGCGATGCGCAAGGCGAACGAACTCGCCGGGTCCTGGATGCGGGAAGCGGGGATGACGGTCTCGGAAGACGCCATCGGCAACCTGATTGGGCGTTACCCCGGCGAGGACGACCGGGCCAAGACTTTCATGCTTGGCTCGCACCTGGACACGGTGCGGGACGCCGGGAAGTTCGACGGCACGTTGGGAGTGCTGGCGGGCATCGCGTGCGTGCAGCAACTTCACCAAAGCCAGACTCGACTCCCGTTCGCGATTGAAGTTGTCGCGTTCGCCGACGAGGAGGGCGCGCGTTTTCAGACGACATATCTGGGAAGCAAGGTGCTGGCCGGCCGGTTCAACGAGCAGGATTTGAAGCGATTCGATTCGCGCGGCGTTTCGCTGTCCGAGGCGATTCGCGCGTTTGGAGGCGACCCGGACAAACTTCAGGCGGCGCGGCGCGATCCCCAGGATTTATTGGGTTATACCGAGTTGCATTTGGAACAAGGGCCGGTGCTGGAAAAGAAATACCAGCCGGTCGGGGTGGTGACGGCCATCGCGGGCCAGACTCGCGCGAAGGTGCGTTTCACCGGGCAGGCCGGGCACGCGGGCACCACGCCGTTGAACCTGCGTCATGACGCGCTGGCGACGGCGGCGCAGTTCATCACGGCGGTGGAAGCCAGCATGCGCGATCATCCGGGACTGATGGCGACGGTGGGACAGATTGAGGCGCGTCCCGGCGCGAGCAATGTCATCCCGGGCGATGTGGTCCTGACCCTCGATGTGCGGCATCACCTGGACGCGACGAGGACGGCCGCTTGCGCGCGGTTGCAGGAGGTGGCGCATCGGAGCGGGGAACAGCGCGGCGTCATTGTGGATTGGGAAGTGGTGCAGGAGACGCAGTCGGTGCCTTGCTCGCGCGAGTTGTCGGGGCTGCTGGCCAAAGCCGCGCGCCGGCATCTGGTCGAGGTGACGGAATTATCGAGCGGCGCGGGCCATGACGCCGCGGTGATGGGCGACATCACGCCCATGGCGATGCTGTTTGTCCGCTGCAAGGGGGGCATCAGCCATCATCCGGATGAATTGGTGCTGCTGGAGGACGTGCGCGTGGCCATTGCGGTGCTCAGCGATTTTCTGCTACTGTTGGGCAATCAGCTAAGTCCGCTGTCGAATCGAAAGCATGCCTGAATTTGATCTCCTCCTGCGCGGGGGAACGGTTGTCACCGCCACCGAAGCGATGCCGCTCGATGTCGGCGTGGTCGCGGGCAAAATTGCCGTTCTCCAACCCAGCGTGCAGAGTTCCAGCCGCGAGATTATTGACGCCAGCGGGCTGCACATTTTTCCTGGCGTCATCGATGCCCACGTTCATTTCAACGAGCCGGGCCGCGCGCATTGGGAAGGGTTCGTGACGGGCACCCGGGCGCTGGCCGCGGGCGGCGGCACGCTGTTCTTCGACATGCCGCTGAATGCGCATCCGCCGACGCTGGATGCGGAGAGCTTCGATCTGAAGCTGGCCGCGGCGCGAGCCGGTTCGTTGACCGACTTCGCTTTTTGGGGCGGGTTGGTGCCGACCAATTTGGATCGATTGGAGGAATTGGCCGCGCGCGGAGTGGTGGGCTTCAAAGCGTTCATGTCCAACAGCGGCATCGAGGATTTTGCGAGCGTGGACGATGCGGTGCTTAAGGAGGGCATGAAGCGCGCGGCGCGGCTCAAGAAGATCGTGGCGGTCCATGCGGAGAGCGATGTCATTACCCGCGAAAACACCGAGCAGTGCCTTCGCGCGGGCAAAATCGCCATTCGTGATTATTTGGATTCGCGCCCGATTGAAGCGGAACTCGACGCCATCCAGCGCGCGCTGGCGCTCGCGGGCGAGACGGGCTGCGCGTTGCACATTGTTCACGTCAGTTGCGGCACCGGGATTGCGTTGATTGCCTCGGCGCGGAATGGAGGCGTGGATGTGACGTGCGAAACTTGTCCGCACTATCTGGTCTTGACCGAAGACGATGTCGAGGAACTTGGCGCGGTGGCCAAGTGCGCGCCGCCGCTTCGGCCCAAGCCCGCGCAAGACGCGCTTTGGGAATACCTGCGCGCCGGACATGTGACGACGGTTGGCTCGGATCATTCGCCGTCGCCGCCCGACCTGAAACAGAATCCAAACTTCTTCAAAGTGTGGGGCGGCATCTCCGGAGCGCAGCACACTCTGCCGCTGTTGCTGACGGAGGGCCACGTAAAAAGGGAGATCGCGCTGCCATTGATCAGCCGGTTGGTTTCGTTGAATGTGGCTGAACGTTTCCATCTGCCCTCGACCAAGGGCCGGTTGGCGGTCGACGCCGACGCCGATCTCGTCCTCGCCGATTTGCGGCAGGCTTTTGCCGTGGATCGGAACGAGCTGCTTTACCGTCATCCCCAAAGTCCTTACGCGGGGCGAGTCCTCAGCGGCAGGGTCATTCAGACCGTGCTTCGTGGCCGGACGATATTCAAGGACGGCAGGATTGCGGCTGAGCCGGCGGGCGAATTGGTCAAACCCACTGATTCACTGACTTAGTGAGCCGGTTTTTACGCCAGCGGCAGAGTTGGTTTTAATAGCGCACGCGATAGTAAATTCTCGCTGGCCCGTTGGTCAGAGGCACAGTGGCATTTGTGCTCGCTGCGGTGAGCGCCTGACTGGAAAAAGTCAGCTGCAAAGGGACGGTAAGAATGCCAGGCTGATCCCGCCTTTCACTAACTTATATTCATATCCATCAAAGAATTCCCTTCAACCTCCCGGAACCTCGGTATAGATTGGCGCCCAACAAAATGACCGAACTCTTTGGAGCCACGCGGAACGTCGTCAAAGACCGTTACAGCCTGCTGACCCCGGCCGGGTTCGTGACCAGTTACCTGCCGGGTTGGGAAAAGGCCACTTGCATCGTGCTGATCTCCCCGGCGATGGGCGCGCGCTTTTGCCAGTTTCTCATCACGCTGGGCAAGGACGGCCATGGCCGCGGGAACACCGGCGCGACCGAGTATTTCGCGTATCTGCTCGAAGGAACGGGGAGTCTCGCGCTCAATGACAAAAAGCACCGCCTCGAACCCGGCAGCTACGCCTATGTTCCTCCGGGCCAGGACATTCATTTTCAAGGGTCCAGCGACGAAGCCAAATTCCTCATTTTTCAAAAGCCGTATCAACCGCTTGCGAGCGTCGGCAAACCCGAACCCATTTTCGGGCACGAACGCGAAGTCAAAGGCCAGCCGTTTCTCGGCAACGAAGATGCGCGCCTGCAAGTCTTGCTGCCTGACAATCCCGCCTTCGACCTGGCCGTAAACATCTTCACTTACCAACCCGGCGCGACCCTCCCTTTTGTGGAAACTCACGTCATGGAACACGGCCTCCTGATGCTCAGCGGCCAGGGCGTTTACCGGCTCGATGCCGATTACCATCCCGTCCGGGCCGGCGACGCCATCTGGATGGCTCCCTACTGTCCGCAATGGTTCGTGGCAATGGGCAAGACGCCCGCCCGCTACATTTATTACAAGGACGTGAATCGCGATCCAATGTGACGAGCCGGAGACGAAGAATCGTTGGCGCAACCCAGCCGGGTTTAAACTTGCCGCAGTCCGCCGCGTCTGATTAGCGTTTATCAATGGCAAGCTGCTTGTTTACACTTGGACAACGCAAAAAGCCCCCGGGCATTTTTTGCGTTGCCTGGATTGCTTTGACCGTCATTTTCCTCGCTGGCTGCGCAACGGAAGGCGGGAAGGACAAACCGCCGGATCTCACCAAATACAAATCGGTCTGCTTTACGCAACCGGCTCCTTTCGACCAAATCTACATGGCGCGCGTGGCCGCGGTTTTGAACAAGTTTGGCTTTGACGTATGGCCCGCCAAGGTTGGGCCGGACACGCTGGTTTGCATCATGGGCACGAAGGAAGGCAGCACGTTTGATTACAGCTTTGTGATTTCCCTTTGGTCCAACGGCAAGAAAGTCCTGATGGTGGAAGCCCGCGATCCGAGTTATGGCAGCCACACCACGACCAAGGAGGCCAGCGAAGAACTCGTGAAGGAGGCCCTGGAAAAATTGGAGAAGGAACTGGCCAAGGCGCGGAACCCGCCAGCCGCACCTTCGAATTAATCCGGTTTACCTGAGATATTTTTCAATCGCATCCGCGAGGCGATAACCCGCCAGCGCCGCCTGGCGTTCCGCGACTGCTTTTGCGGACTTCGTATAATCGGCTGGCAGGCTCGGGGCCGTTTCCCAGTCCGTGCCGCCTTTCAATTTACCGCGCAGATACGCCTTCTCGATCGCGAGCTCGCGGCTTTCCAGGCTCCAATCCTTCGGTGTCCGGGCCCGGTTGAGTTCCGGCAGGGATTTTCTGGGATGTTCGGCCTCGATTTGGATGGCCTCGTTCCATTGCGAGCGCGGACGAACGGAGCGGCCCAGCAGCCCGTCCCACAAGCTGTGCAGGCTGATGCCTCGCTCCCCGGGCTTCACGTAAAAATCGTTCCCGCCCTTGTCACCCTTCGGATAGGTTTTGTCCACGAGCGAGCAACAATGAAGCGGTTGATGAATGTCTCCCACCAGATGAATCAGGTAGGAGAGATAAACCGCGCGAAGTTCAGCCGGCGCGCGGGTGTCGGCCAGGGTTTTCTCGCACTGTTCGATGCCAAAGAGCACGTCCTCCGTGGAGGATGGCGCGGGCTCCTTCGGGAACGACTTCGGTTTCAACGGATAATTGATGAAGTGCCAGTGCGGATGGTTGTACTCGCTTTTCGTTTCGCGGATTTCGTCGGGCCAAGTGCTTGCGCGCATGAAAATGAAAGCGTCAGCATCCATGTCCGGCGCCTCCGTGGCAAATGCCTTCTCCCATTTCGCGTAATCCGGATGGTGCTTCAGCAGCTCGCTCGCGCGCTTCTGGAACTTGGCGGGCAATTCCCGCCAGGCCTCCGCCGCGATGATTATGTGCCCCGGAGCGTTCCAAGCCAGCGCGCGGCCAACCGGAAGGAACACCAAACCGGCGATTAACAGGAGCAATCTGACTGAGGTGCGGAGTCCCGGCTTCAGCCGGCAGGGCACTCGCATTGTCGAACGCAGAGAGTTTACAAAATCGTGTTTCCCGCTAAAGACGGGTGGCACCATGCTTCACGCCCGCGGCGGCAGTTTCTTTTCCACGCGCACCTTTTCCAAAACGACGTACTTGGGCAGGCCGCCTTCCATCGGAACCTTGACTTCGCCTTCGATCAAGGGGCGGGCGTATTCGACAAATTTTTCGTTCGGCATGAAACCGTCCTCGCTGACCCAATCGCGCGGCACGAAATGCTCGACGTTCGCCACGTCAGCCAGGGGTTGCAAATCCGTCGTCCACTTGTAAGGCGCTGAACTGAGCCGGACAATTTTCGCCATCACGCCGCTCTTGCCTTCGACGGCCGCTTTCACCGCGGCCACGCCGCAGGCGAACGCCTCGTCCGAGTCCGTGGCGCTCGCGCAATGTTCGGCGGCGCGTTGCGCGTAGCCGAGTTTCACCGTGCGCGTCTTGAGGCTGATGCGTCCCTGAATAATCTCGGCGAGCTTCTCGGCCGCGCCCGAAAGCAAAGGATGCCCGAAGGAATCCACGCGCGATTTGTCCGCGCCGATTTCCTCGCCCGCCTTGTTTTTCAGCCCCTCGCCCACAATGACGATGCAATACTTCAAGCGCGCCACCGTTTCCTGGACTTTGCCCAGGAAGGCTTCTTCGTCAAAAGGAATTTCGGGCAACAAAATGATATGCGGCGGGTTGTCCGCATGGCCCTGTTTTGCCAGCACCGTGCCGCCGGCGATCCAGCCGGCGGACCGCCCCATGACTTCGATGATGCAGCAGGAGCCGTCGTCCGTGGCCATGCAGGCGACGTCGAGCCCGACCTCCACGGTCGTGACCGAGCAATACTTGACCGCCGAGCCGTAACCCGGGCAATGGTCGGTGTGCGGCAAGTCATTGTCGATGGTCTTGGGCACGCCGTTGACGCGCATTTCATAACCGCGCTTGACCGCCTCTTCGTGAATTTTGTTTGCGGTGTCCTGCGAATCGTTGCCGCCAGCGTAAAAAAAGTACCGGATGTTGTGCGCCTGAAACACCTCGAAAAGGCGGTTCATATCCCACGCGGCCTTCTCGGGTTTTTTCTTGAAATCAATTTTGTAACGGCACGTCCCCAACGCGGCGGCGGGAGTGTATTTCAATCCGGCGATGGTTCTGGCTTTCTCCTCGTTGATGTCGATCAAATCTTCGTTGAGGATGCCGAGAATGCCGTTCAGTCCTCCGTAGATTTCCTCAATGCATTCATTTTTTCCGGCTTCCTGGATCACGCCCGCGACGCTGGCATTGATCACGGCCGTCGGGCCGCCCGACTGCGCCACCAACAAGTTTCCAACTAATTCTGGCATAATTCACTCACTTCTATCAGGCTGGGATTTTGGCGGGATCGCCAACAAACTCCAGTAGTTACCAATCCACAGTACCTTGCCCCATCAGCGGCGCTTCTGTAAAGCGGAAACCCGCGCAACGCGTATAATGCCCTGGTGACGACAGGCGCTCCGGCGCGGGCGTTTCCACCCAAGGCCGAGGGATTAATTTTTCGGTTCGCGAGAATTCGCGTTCTACAGCCCAAACATCCTCTTCGCATTCCCGTAAAGCAGCTTTCGCTCGATCGCCTTCGTGGGTGCCAGTTCGCGCACGGCGGCGATGGTCCGCGCGCCCTGGCAGCCGGGCCCGCGGCCGATGGAGTCGTTGCAATCGCTGCCGTAGAGCAATTTGTCCTGGTGCCGTTCCAGAAAGCCGCGCGTAAAATCCTGGTCGCGGTTCAACGCGTTCAAGCCCGAGCCCGCCGAAAGATCGCCGTACATGTTTGGGTATTCGGTGAGCAAAATATCCGTGATGCCGCCCGGCGTGACCTTGCCGAGGGGATACAGCGTTTTCTGGTCGCAATTTTTGTCGATATTGCTCCACCACGTCTGCGCATGACCGATGAACTTGACCTTCGGAAATTTTTCGAGCGTTTTGTGCATCCGCTCAATGTGCAGGTTATAGACGTTGTGTTGGAAGTGCATCAGCACCGGCGCCTTGAATTCCTGCGCAAGTTCAGCGACCAATTCGATGGCCGGCGAGTCGCAATCGACATGGAACTTTTGCTCGCCGATTCCCAGCGCGCCGCGTTTGAGATATTTTTCAATCTCCGCCCGCGCACCCGGCAAATTGGGAACTTCGTTGGCGAAATAAAAATATTCGCCCGGATGATCGAGCGCAAAATTCCAAACCGCTTCGTTCCCGGTGCAATTTGCCGCCAGACCATAAAGCGAACCCGCCGGCAACAGGATCGTCTGCGTGACCCCCATCGCCTTCTGATGCGCCAGCAATTGTTCGTCCGTGCGAAAGCTGTAATTCGTGTGCTGATGGATGTCGATGATCGGCTCGGGATTCTGCGGCGCGGCTTCAACGGCACGCGCGGCGGTGCCGAGCAGCAGAAGACCGGAGGCGGCTAGAAATTCCCGGCGTGTGCAATGGTGATTCATGATCACTCGAAATGCTTAAATGTCATGGCTTTGAAAGCTATCAACACGCTTGACAACGCGATGGCACCGGCTGAAGCCGGGACTCCATGCTTCGGAGTGCGCTGGAGATGCGCAGCTCTGCGCTCCGTCCGGGATGATTGAGGCATCGCTCTCACTCCATCGGATATTTCAACCCCCACTGCGCCCGCAATGTATCCAGCGTCTTCATGATGCTGAGCGTTTCATCCAGCGGCATGATTTTGTTATCCAATTCACCCGCGCGCAAGCACTCCATGAACGCCTCAGCTTCGAACTGATAACCGTTCCCGGTAAACGGGAAATCCAGGAACTCCTCGCCGCCCTGGTCCAACGTCAGCGTCATGTCCGAACCCTTCCACCAGCCGCGATGCAGCCGGATGCGTCCGCGTGTTCCCGTGACCGACGCCTCCTGGAAAGTATTCACGCGGATCGAATTGTGCAGCACCGCCAACTGTCCCTGCGGATGCCCCAGCACAATCGCCGCCTGCTCATCCACACCCGTTGGCCCAATCTCCGCCAATCCCGTGATTTGCGTCGGCGGCCCAAAAATCATCGAAGCCAGCGACAGCGGATAGATCCCAATGTCCAGCAACGCTCCGCCGCCCAATGCCAGATCGAACAAACGGCCCTCCCGCTTCTCGCGTTGAAATCCGAACCCCGCTTCGAGTGTCCGCACCTCGCCGATTATTCCCTCGTTCAGCATCTCGCGCAGCCGCACAATAGGCGGCAGAAACCGCGTCCACATGGCTTCCATCACCAGAATTCCTTTTGCCCGCGCCGTTCGAATAATTGATTCAGCCTGGCGCGCATTAATGGCAAAGGGTTTCTCGCACAGCACCGGTTTGCCGGCCTCGAGTGCCATCAGGGTGTTCTCGACATGCAAGGAATGCGGCGTGGCGATATAGACGGCATCCACGCGCGCGTCATGGGCCAGCGCCTCGTAACTGGTGTGGCGAAAAGGCACGTTGAATTGCTTCGCGAAATCATCCGCGTTGGCCTGCGAACGGGAACCCACCGCCACCAGTTCCGCATCGAGCAATGCGCCCAGCCCTTCCGCAAACAGCCGCGCAATCCTGCCCGTTCCAATGATGCCCCAACGAATCTTTTCAGCCATAAGTTACCTCGTGTTCGGAATTTGACCGCTCCCAAGCCCGGTTCGGTCCGCACGCCTGAAGGATAGCGCGGTTTCCAATGGATGCCTACTCAAATGGCGTTCAGACAACATTCGGGACGTTTCGATATTGGTGTAGCCCAACGCGCTTAAAATGGCCCAAAACTTGCGTCGGATGGGACCCGTGAGTTTGCGAAAATTGCCTTTATTGAAACCATTTACGGTTGGGGACCGTCTGGATAAGAACAGCCGGGCTGCTGAGGGACAGGCCGGCCTGAGAAGTAAATCTTATGAACATCAATGAGCATCGAGCCAAACCCGAGGATTTTGCCATCAATCGCCGCCAGTTCCTGAGCCGATTCGGCATGGGCTTTGGCGCGCTTGGTCTCGCCAGTTTGCTGAGCCAGGAGTTTTTCACCAGCACCGCTCGCGCGGAGTCGGACCTTTCGCCGCTCGCGCCTAAAAATCCGCCGCTGCCCGGCAAGGCCAAACGCGTCGTTCACATCTTTGCCCAGGGCGCCCCGTCGCAAGTGGATACCTGGGACCCCAAACCTGAACTTGCCAAGTATGCAGGCCAATCCTTGCCCAATATGAATGGCGTGGCGATGCCCTCGCCGTTCAAGTTCAGCCCCATGGGCCGGTCGGGGATCGAAGTGAGCGAAGTTTTCCCGAAAATCGGCGAGCACGTGGATGACATGGCCATCATCCGGTCGATGTACACGGACATCCCGGCGCATGAAGTTGCGACAGTGATGATGAACACCGGTTCGCTGCGGCTCGCCAAGCCGTGCCTGGGTTCGTGGACGGTTTACGGATTGGGGACGGAAAACCAAAACATGCCCGGGTTCATTTCACTTCGGCCCGGGGGTGGATTGCCGCCAGGCGGAACGCAAAACTGGCAGGCCGCATTCCTGCCGGGCGTTTATCAAGGCACGAGCATCAATACCTCGGCTGGATCGGTCGAGGAGATGATTCAGAACATCAAGAACCCATACATCTCGTTAAAAGAACAGCGGCGGCAGTTGGACCTGATTCATCAACTCAACGAACTGCATTGTCAGAACCTTCAGAAGGACGCGCAGTTGGAGGCGCGCATCGAGGCGTACGAGATCGCGTTTAAAATGCAATCGGCGGCTTCGGATGCGTTCGATTTCCAAAAGGAGCCACAGAATGTCAAGGAGCTTTACGGCAACACCACGCAGGGACGGCAGATGCTGATCGCGCGCCGTCTGCTCGAACGCGGCGTTCGTTTCGTGCAAGTCTGGGCGGGCGGCTGGGACCATCACAACGACATCGAGAAGCGCCTGCCGGAGTCCGCTTCGGAGATCGATCAACCGCTGGGCGCGTTTATGACGGACTTGAAGCAGCGCGGTTTGTTGGACAGCACGCTGGTGATTTGGGGCGGTGAATTCGGCCGCACCGCCACCCGCGATCGCAACGGCAACGAAAATCCGGGCCGCGATCATAACAGCAAGGCGTTCAGCGTTTGGATGGCCGGCGGCGGAGTCAAAGGCGGGACGATTTATGGTTCGACGGACGAGTTTGGCGCGCGCGCGGTGGATAACCGCGTGCACATCCACGATCTTCACGCCACGATTCTGGCGCTGCTCGGATTCGACCACACCAAACTGACGTATCGTTACAATGGCCGCGATTTCCGTCTCACCGATGTTGCGGGAAACATCGTCAAGGGAGTGATGGCGTAAGCGAATGCAAGCTACAAGCGCCAATATCCAGGCTCCAGGAAAATCCCAGACCTCAAGCTCCAGGAATCGTTGGAGACTTGCGATAGGGCTTGCGGCTCTTGGCTGTGCTCAATCGCTTCTGGCAGCGGAACCAACCAAAGCCCAATTGGATTTCTTCGAAAGCAAGGTTCGGCCTACGCTCGTAAACAATTGTTACAAATGCCACAGCCACGAAGCCACCAAACTCAAGGGCGGGCTTTCGCTGGAATTCCGCGAAACCGTGCTCAAAGGCGGCGACACCGGTCCGGCGGTTGTTCCCGGCGATCCCGAGAAAAGCCTTTTGATAAAAGCGGTTCGCTACACCGATCCGGATTTGCAGATGCCGCCCAAGGGCGAAAAGCTTTCGGACGACCAAATTGCCAATCTAATAAGCTGGATTAAAATGGGTGCGCCGGATCCGCGCACCACGAACTCGACGACCTACGGAAAGGAATGGGCCAAATCCGAAAAAGACCACTGGTCGTTCAAGCCGGTGAAGAAGCCGTCAGTTCCCGAGGTGAAGGAAACGAATTGGTGCGCCACGCCGGTGGATGCGTTTATTGTCGCCAAACTGGAGGAGAACGGCATGAAGCCCGCGCCGCTGGCGGACAAGCGGACGCTGTTGCGCCGGGCGACGTTCGATTTGATCGGCCTCGCGCCGACGTTGAAGGAGTTGCAGGATTTTTTGGATGACAATTCGCCGGACGCGTTCGCCAAGGTGGTGGACCGGTTGCTCGCCTCGCCGCAATACGGCGAACGCTGGGGACGCTACTGGCTCGATACGGCGCGCTATTCCGACACCAAAGGCGACGTGAAACGGCAGAAGGAGGACTTTCGCTATCCGTACGCGTGGACGTACCGCGATTACGTTGTTCGCGCGTTCAATGAAGACAAACCGTACAACCGGTTCATCCTGGAACAAATCGCGGCCGATAAGTTAAACGCGCCGGATCGCAGCACGCTCGCTGCAATGGGTTTCCTGACGGTCGGCGAACATTTCAACGACAACATCAATGACATTATTAACGATCGGATTGATGTGGTTACGAAAGGAACGCTTGGGCTGACGGTGACCTGTGCGCGCTGTCACGATCACAAATTCGACCCGATCCCGACCAAGGATTATTATTCGCTGCACGGTATTTTCGCCAGTTCGGTTGAACCCGAGGACGAGCCGCTGATTGAGCCAATCAAGATGACGCCGGATTACCTGGATTTCGCGAACAAATACAATGCTCTGAATCAGGAAATGGCCGCGCTTAAACCTGTGAAAGGCGGCGGGATGGGCAAGAACAAAGAAGTGCAGCAAAAGCGAATTCAGCTTCGCCGTGAGATCGCGCAATTGGAATCAACCCATCCGGGATCACCGGCGCGGGCCATGGTGTTGGTGGACAAACCCAGACCGGCCGATTCGCATGTGTTCATTCGCGGCGAGGCGGAAAACCAGGGCGACGTTGTACCACGACGATTCCTGGAGATTCTTTCCGGTCCGAACCGGCCTGTGTTCCGGAACGGCAGTGGACGCTTGGAACTCGCAGCCGCAATTATCAGCACCAACAACCCGCTGACGGCGCGTGTGATGGTGAATCGAATCTGGCTGCATCATTTCGGCGAAGGCTTCGTGACCACACCGGACGATTTCGGGAACCAATCCGCGCCGCCCAGCCACCCTGAGTTGCTCGATTATCTTGCGGCACAGTTCATGGAAGAAGGCTGGTCGGTCAAGAAAATGCACCGGCTCATCATGTTGTCGAGCGTCTATCAGGAGAGCAGTGAAAACAATCCGCGTTACGCACAGTTGGATCCGAACAACCGCTGGCTGTGGCGCGCGAACATCCGGCGGCTTGAATTCGAGGCGGTGCGCGATTCCTTATTGGCGATCGGTGGCCGGCTCGACAAAACCATGGGCGGGCATCCAGTGAACCTGGGCGCGACGCCTTATTCCACGCGGCGCACGCTCTATGGATTCGTGGACCGCCGCAACCTGCCGGAGGTTTATAACCAATTCGATTTTGCGAACCCGGACATCACGACCGGCAAGCGGTATGAAACCATTGTTCCGCAACAGGCGTTGTTCATGATGAACAGCCCGCTGGTGGTCGAACAGGCGCGGAACCTGGTGAATCGCCCGGATTTCCGCGACGCAAAAGGTCCCGAGCAGCGAGTCAAGCTGCTCTACGATCTCATTTATCAACGCGAGCCGACCCCGGTGGAAATGCAACTGGGTTTGGGCTTCCTGACCGAGTCGCCACCCATGGAAACCCCCGAGGTGACACCTGTGAGCAACGAGAACCGCCGCGAGCAACGCAAGAAAGGCGGCGGTGGCAAGAAGAACACACCGCCGGCAATGAGTCTGGCGACCATTCCGCCTGCCGGACTGATGCCCGTGGGCTCCTGGGCGAAATACGCCCACGCCTTGTTGCAGGCCAACGAAGCGATGTTTATTAACTAAGGGTGCGAGGAACAACCCTCAGGCAGCGGTTTCTTCCTTGCGGTTTGTTGCAATGGACGGATTGGTTGCTTGTTTCTTGGTTGCCGGCAAATCCCCCATTTTATAACCTACGGTGACAAAGCAAAATCTGAACGCAAATCAACTATGAGAACTGCACCCGCATTCCTGCTGTTAGGCGCCATTATTTCCACCCTGGCTGCAAAAGCCGATGACAAATGGGACATCGGCAAAGTGGACGTCAGCAAGTTGCCACCTGCTGCTGATAAGACGGGCGTTACTTATGCCACGGACATACTTCCGATTTTCAAAACATCCTGCCTGCGCTGCCATGGTGAAGAACGGCAGAGAGGGGAGTTACGGCTGGATACCCTTGAGGCGGTGCTCAAGGGCGGCAAGGATGGCAAGATCGTTGTCCCCGACGACAGCAAAAAGAGCCTGCTGGTTGCCGCTGTGGCGCAGTTGACGGATGGGATCGCGATGCCGCCCAAACGAGGCCCCGGCGGCCCGCGCGGGCAAGGTCCGGGCAATCGTCCTCCCGGAGCTCCAAATGGCGGCGGTCCTCCCCCGGGCGCTCCCGGGGATGGCAATCCGCCGCAGGGTGGCCCTGGTGGCCCTAATGGACTTGGCGGACCTAATGGCGGACCTGGTGATCATGGTGGTCCAGGAGGTGCCGGCGGCCCTGGCTTTGGAGGTCCGGGCGGTCCCGGCGGGCCACGCGGTCCGGGCGGTCCTCCGGCTAAACCTTTAACGCCGGCACAAGTCGGATTGATTCGTGCCTGGATTGATCAGGGCGCCAAGTAAGAGTTATTCATTTCGACGGAGAAACGTTGTTTTAACAGCCATGAAGATACCTGTTATCCTTTCTGGCGCCGCGGCCACCCCACTACTGCTGCGGCTTTCTTCGTCGCCGTTTCATTGCTTCCTTAAATTATGCAGGCTATGAAAACAGACCTTATTATTCCGGGCGTTACGGCAAGCCCCAATCGTCGTGCTTTTCTGCGTCGGCTCAGCCTTGGCGCGGCACTGTTCACCGTACCCGGCGCGTTCGCCGCAGAACTCGCGCGCAAGACCGCGTCAGTCGAAGAAGGCCCGTTTTACCCGCCAAAGCTCCCGCTGGACACGGACAACGACTTGATCATCGTCAATGACTCGATCACGCCTGCTGTCGGAGAGATAACACATTTGACCGGACGGGTGCTGGATAGCCGGGGTGATCCGATTCGGAATACGACGATTGAAATCTGGCAAGTGGACCATTCTGGCATCTACCTGGCGGACCAGCCCAACCAAAGCAGGTTTGATTCGCACTTCCAGGGTTTTGGCCGTTTCCTGACGGGATCGACCGGTGAATATTACTTCCGCACCCTCAAGCCGGTTCGTTATCCCGGTCGCCAGGCCCCGCACATTCATTTCAAGATCAAAACGAAAGGGCGCGAGCCCTGGACCACCCAATTGTTCGTCAAAGGTTTTCCCGGCAACGAGCAGGACGGTATTTGGCGGAATATCGGCGACCAGCAAGCACGCGCATCAGTGACGATGGATTTCGTGCCGCTCAAAGACTCGCGCATCGGCGAGTTGGGCGCGCGGTTTGACATTGTGATGGATGTGACGCCGTCAGCCTGAGCAACGCCGGCCATTTCCCTTGCCCAAAAACAAAACGCCCCACCGGTTTCGGTGGGGCGTAATGCTCGTTTAGGGATTAACGGCAGTTTCTTCTGCGGACCGAACTGCAAATTAGTTACCTGCGGGTTTCGCGGTCGCCGAGTCCGTCGAGGAGTCCTTCTTTTTCTTGCCGCCGAGGCTCACGCCGGCTTTATCCATTTTCTCCTGGTCTTCCTTGCTGATTTTCTTGGCCTCGTCCTTGTCCACCTTGCCGTCTTTGTTGGTGTCGTATTTCTCGATCATTTCCTTGCGCAGCGCCTTTTGCTCGGCAGTGAGCTTGGTTTTCTTCGGTGGAGCATCGTCGGCACGAACGACGAGAGACATGGCGCAAAGGAGGGTGAGAGCGGCGACTGCAAGTTTCTTCATATGTATGAATCTCTGACTGATTGTTCGACTTTAGGTTGTACTGTTGGTTGCATTCGAACAGACGCCTGGTAATTGCAAGTGGTTACACGGGGAGCCAAAAATAAACAACCAGCCAGTTTCCAATGCAAATCGCTTGAAATCAGGCGCTTATGAGGAGCTTGGGCCTTTATTTGCGACGGCTGAGAAGGCCGGCAATCACCCCGAGGCCGAAGGCGATGCCAATGGCCGAATACGGGTATTGCCGCAGGGATTGTTCGGTGGTGTAGATCCCGGCGTTGGCGCGGTCTTTGATATCGTGACAGGTGGCCTTCATCCGTTCGACGGAGCTTAGAAATTTTGCTTTTGATCGCTCCGCCAAGGTGCCCCCGGTCGCGCGAAATAATTCCTCGGTATCCTCCCGCAAGGTGCTCAGATCGTGCAGGAGTTGCTCCGCTGTGTTCCCCTCAGGGGTGAGGTTTTTAAAGAATATTTCCATAATCGTGCCAGTTTTGCCGAACGCTTTCCTTTGAAAGCACCGCTTCTCACCATACAACATAAAAGCGGGATTTAAAGCGGAAGTCACTTCTGAAAATGCCTAATGCCCAACCGTTACCCGAATGCCAGGGCCTCAATCGGAACAGGTCATTTTTTGGCATTAATAATAGTTGCCAGTTCGCCCAATTTTGCTACGTTAACCAGCTCGTTTCGCGGGATTCCGGTGACCGGGACCTGTGAAATGAGGAAAACGGCCTTAAATTATACAGTGCCTGCTCTCGTGCGAGGGCGGGTGGCCACAACAACACTGAAAATAATCCCGTGTTCCGCGGGATGGTTCGCCGCATGTTCGGCGGGCTCTTAACCAAAGGAAAATTGTGATTAGCATTGGCGTAAAAGAATTGTTGGAAGCGGGCGTCCATTTTGGACATCAAACCAAGCGTTGGAACCCCAAGATGAAGCCGTTCATCTTTGATGCTCGCAACGGCATTCATATCATCGATTTGAGCAAGACGCTCGCCGGCCTGGAGGCCGCCTGTGACTTCCTGTCCGCCACCGTGCTCAAGGGCGGCCGGGTGCTGTTCGTCGGCACCAAGAAGCAAGCCCAGCAGGCGGTCAAGGAAACCGCGAAGGATTGCGGCCAGTTTTATGTCACCGAACGCTGGCTGGGCGGCACGCTCACCAATTTTCAGACCGTCAAAAAATCCATCGCCCGCCTCAAACAGATCGAGAAGATGGAAACCGACGGCACCATCAACAATTACGTCAAACAGGAGCAGTCGGTTCTGCGCCGTGAAGCCGCGCGCCTGTTCAAGTATTTCGACGGCATCCGTTCGATGGACAAATATCCTGCGGCCATGTTTGTCGTGGACATCAAGCGCGAGCATAACGCCATCGCGGAAGCGCGCCGGTTGAACATCCCGGTCGTGGCCATCGTGGATACCAATTGTGATCCTGACCTGGTGACTTATCCGGTTGCAGGCAATGACGACGCAATCCGCTCCGTCCGGATGATTTTGGCGACGGTGGGCCAGTGCGTCACGCAAGCGCACGCCGAGTACGAGACCAAATACGCCCGCCGCAAGGAAGCGGAGGCCCAGCAACCTGCGGGAACGGAACCCACCGCTCCGGCGCCAGCGCCGGTTCCAGCGCCTGCGGAAACCCCCGCCACGCCGGAACAACTGGCAACCTTGCAGGCTTAGCACTCGCAAGGCAGATTGAGGCAAGGGTGACTCGCTCCCCCATTGTCTCGATCAACGATCAACGCACAAAACCTTAACTTTTCGAAATCATGGCTGATATTACTCCTGCTCTTGTCGCGCAACTTAGGGAAATGACTGGCGCCGGTCTCATGGACTGCAAAAAGGCCCTCGTTGAGGCCAAGGGTGACCTGGATTTGGCGGTGACTATTCTTCGCAAGAAGGGCGCGGCCTCGGCTGAAAAAAAGTCTTCGCGGGCGGCAAATGAAGGCGTGATCGTCCAGAGCATTCAACCTGGCGCGCGCGCCGGCATTTTGGTCGAAGTGAATTGCGAAACCGATTTCGTCGCCCGCAATGAGGGCTTCCGCGCTTTCTGCGATGAAATCGCCCGCACGTTGCTGGCCAATCCCAAGGCGGATGTCGAGTCGATGCGCACCGCGCAGGTCGCGAAGATCGGCGAGAACATTCAGATTTCCCGTCATCACCGGATGGAAGTGACCGGCAACGGCATGATCGCCGCCTACATTCACACCGGCGCGAAGGTCGGTGTGCTGGTGGAAGTTGGCGCGGGCAAGGAAACCACGGTTGCAAACGAGGATTTCAAACAACTCGTGCGCGACATCACGTTGCAGATTGCCGCGGGGCATCCCTTCGTTGTCTCCCGCGACCAGGTGGATGCGGCTGTGCTGGCGAAGGAAAAAGAAATCGCCGCCGAACAGGTCAAGAACAAGCCGCCCCAGGCCATCGCAAAGATCGTCGAGGGCAAACTGGAAAAGTTTTACCAGGGTTACTGCCTCGTGGACCAGGGTTTCGTGAAGAAGAACTCGGAAGTCACCGTCAAGGAACATGTTGCCTCGGTCGCCAAGCAATTGGGCGATGAGATCAGCATCCGCCGCTTCGTACGGTTCCAGGTGGGCGAAGCGGGCGCCTAGGCGGAAACGCACCTGGCCCGCGGCCACATTCCGAAATCATTTCTCCGCCCCGTCGGTGATGCCTTGCCTGAACGGCTTCCCCGCCTCATACAGCGCCAGCCGTTTCTGAATCTCCCCCGCGAGTGCCGGGTCTTTCGCCGCGGCCAGTTCCGCCGCTTTCTTCGCCGCGCTTAGGGCCTGCGCGAATTGTCCGGCTTCGGCGCAAGCGGCGCCTTGCGCATCCCAGACTGTAGGGTCGGTGGGCGCGAGTTGGATCGCGAGATTTGCCAACCGTAATGCTTCCGTTGCGTCGCGCAAGGTTGGATCTGGACTCGTTGCCAAAATCCAGGCCAGCTTCTTAAGCGGTATCGGCGCGTTGGAATTCGCCTGCAAGGCCAGACGATAGTGCTCGATGGCTTCCTTCGTCCGCCCCAAGTGGTCGAGGGCCACGCCGATGTTGCCATGGGCATCTGCAAAGTCCGGGCGCAACCGCAGCGCCTCGGAATAATGTTCGAGGGCGGCGGCCCATTGCTGTTGTCGAGCCAGCGCATTGGCGAAGTTGAATTGCGCTTCGAAGTAACCCGGTCGAAGGCGAATGGCTTCCACGTAATTGGTTATGGCCTCTTCCATTTTCCCCTGGCTCAACCAGGCGTTGCCGAAATTGTAGCGGGCTTCGGGAAAATCAGGTTTGAACTGAAGCGCCGCGCGCAGATGTTCCGCCGCCGCTTCGAACTTTCCCTGCGCCGCCAGGATTGCGCCCAAGCCGTTGTGGGCTTCGGCCAGGTCCGGTTTGATGGCCAGGGCTTGCTGATATTGGGCGCCCGCTTCGTCAAGTTTGTCCTGCGTGTCCAGGGCTTGGGCCAGGCCGTAATGCGCATACGCGTTGTCGGGCGCGATTTGGAGCGCTTGCCGATAGCAAACCATGGCTTCCTCCTCCTTGCCTTGCCGGGCGAGCGCGAGACCCAGGTTGGCCAGGGCCGTGTCGTCTTGGGGATTGCCGCGCAAGGCCGCGTGGAAATGCTCGATCGCTTCGTCCAACTTGCCTTGTTGCACCAGCACGAGGGCGAGGCGGTGATGCACCGCGCTGTCATCCGGGTGGGATTTCAAGAGGGAAGTATCGAAATTGACGGCTTCATCCAACTTGCCTTGAAGCACCAGTGCCTTCTCCTCGTTGATCTGCGCTTCGCGATAAAAAGGCCTGATCCGTAGCGCCTCCTGGAAGTGGTCCAGGGCCTCGGGCAGTTTTCCTTGCGCTGCCAGGGCGGCTCCGAGATTGGACTGGGCCAGGGCGTTATCCGTGGTGACGTTCAGCGCCTGAGTGAACAGCGTAACACTGTTTCGCCAGCAACGTAATTGCACAGCGGACGCCGTCAGGCTACCAGCCAGGCACAGCACCGCCAGCGCGCCCGAAATCCATCTGCCGCCAGCGCGCGCGCCCAATCGCTCGGAGGCTTCCCACGCCAGCATCAGAAACAATCCGATGCTGGGCAGGTACGTGTAACGATCCGCCATGGCTTGTTCGCCGACCTGCACCAACCCGATGACCGGCACCAACATGATGAGGAACCAAAGCCAGCCGACAATCAAGTACGGCCGATTGCGCGCGCACCGGGCGGTAATCACGGTGATCGCCAACACCAGCAAGGCCGCCGCAATCACACGCGCCAGAGGCAGATGAAAGGAATAGGGATAAAGGATGCACAGGCGCTGCGGCCACAGCAATTTTTCCACGTAACTCAGGCAGGAATTGAGGGCATTCTCAAGGCGCATCGACATCGGTACGTCGCTGGCGGCCACGGCTCCGCCCTTTCGTTGGACTAGAAAAGTCACGACGCACGAGATGAAAGTCAGTGCAAAGAAAGGAACCTTTTCCAGCAAAAGAGGCAGTCGGGAGCCAGTGACTCTTCCCAAGGGCCAATAATCCAATAGCAGAAGCACCAATGGCAGCGTCACCACCATCGGTTTGGAGAGCAAGCCGAGAGCAAACAGGAACAGCGCGATGAGGTAAAAGACCTTGGACTTTGGACTTTGGACTTTGAACTCTTCCGTGTAACGCCAATAGGCCCAAATGGTCAGGATCCAAAAGAGCGCACTCAACACATCCTTGCGCTCGGCCACCCAGGCGACGGATTCGACGTGCATCGGATGCCAGGCGAAGAGCGCGGCGACAAAGGCGCTGCGCCAAAAAGCGTTCGTCAATCGGCGCAACAGGCCGAACAGCAGAACGGTATTGGCTACATGAAACAGGACGTTGGTGAGGTGATGACCGCCGGGGTTCAGACCGTAAAGCTGGCAATCCAGCATGTGCGACAGCCAGGTGAGCGGATGCCAGTTGCCGGCATAACCGGTTTGAAACGCCCAGGCGACATTTCCCGGGGTAACGCCCGCGTGAATGCGGCTGTTCTGTGTAATGTATTGCGAGTCGTCGTAATTGTTGAACTCGAACTCCCTGACCGGCCAATACAAGGCGAAGGTGACCAGTGCGAGCAACAGGCTAACCAACCGTTCGCGATGAATGGTTTTGGAATCCGGCGTTGGCATTTTGAATATTCCGTCGAGCGTAGAGAACAAACGCTGAGCGTTAAACACCAAAACGCCGTCGGAAACGCCAAGTTCCAAGCACCCAGCTCCAGAAAAGCTCCAAACTGGCAAATACCAAGCGCAGTAATGTCTCGAGTTGGTGTTTGGAGATTGATGTTTTTCTGGAGCCTGGTGCTTCGTTCTTGGTGTTTCCAAAAGCGCTTATCATTTGACGTTCGCATCTACCATTGTTACAAACCTGTGCCAGTTTGCGTGAGCCATGATCGCATGAAAAAATCCAATAAACCACGATACCGCCGGATTCTGCTCAAATTGAGCGGGGAAGCAATGGGAGGACCAACCGGCGTCGGCATTTCCCCGGAAGCGGTCCACGACATGGCCCGGCAGATCGGTGAAGTGCGGGAGCTGGGGGTTGAGGTGGTGGTCGTTATCGGCGGGGGAAACATCTTTCGCGGACTGGCGGGCAGCGAGCGGGGCATCGAGCGCGCCACCGGCGATTACATGGGAATGCTGGCCACCGTCATCAATTCGCTGGCATTGCAGGACGCCTTGGAGAAACTTGGTGTCGCCACGCGCGTCCAAACGGCCATTACGATGGCCCAGGTGGCCGAGACCTTCATTCGCCGTCGCGCTGTGCGCCATCTCGAAAAGGGCAGGGTGGTGATCTTCGGCGGCGGCACGGGCAATCCCTACTTCTCCACCGATACCGCAGCGGCGCTCCGCGCGAACGAAATTGGCGCCGAGGTGATCTTGAAGGCGACCAAGGTCGATGGCATTTACGATTGCGACCCCAAGACCAACCCCAACGCCAAGCGCTATTCGCAGATCACCTATTCGGACGCTCTGCAACAACGCCTGAAAGTGATGGACTCCACTGCCTTCTCGTTGTGCATGGACAACAAGATGCCGATCGTGGTCTTCGATTTTTTCCGCCCGCATAATCTCAGACGTGTGGTTCTGGGGGAGAAGGTTGGGACGGTGGTCACGTCTTGAGGGTTTTGGCAAAAGCCCCGGAATCTTAAGGTGGAGTGCGCCGTCTCGGGCGCACTCCACCTGAGTATTTGGTGTTTCGGACGTTCCTGCGCAGGCCCTCTTACGTATTGAATTTACCCGGGGATCAGTTAGGCTGTTACTCCTTTTATGACGCTGACCGAGAAAATACTGGCGCGCGCGGCGGGCAAGGCCCGTGTCGAGGCGGGCGATAATGTCTGGGTGAAGGCCGATGTGCTCATGACGCATGATGTGTGCGGGCCGGGCACGATCGGCGTGTTCAAACGCGAGTTTGGCAAGACGGCCAAGGTTTGGGACCGGCAGAAGATCGTCATCATCCCGGACCACTACATTTTCACGGCGGATTCGAAGTCGAATCGGAACGTCGATATTCTGCGGGATTTCGTGAAGGAACAGGGGCTGCCTTATTTTTACGACGTGATCGACGATCAAAACGGACATTGGGTGTTCGATCCGTCCAAGGGCGCATTGAACCGGCAATACGGCTCGAATTACGCGGGCGTTTGCCACACCGCGCTGCCGCAAAAGGGCCACACGCGGCCGGGGGAAATTTTGTTTGGGACGGATTCGCACACCTGCATGGCAGGCGCTTTCAATGAGTTCGCCACGGGCATCGGCAACACCGACGCGGGCTTCGTGATGGGCACCGGCAAACTCTTGCTCAAGGTGCCGGAGACGATGCACTTCCGTCTCGAAGGCGCATTGCAACCGGGCGTCATGGCCAAGGACATCATCCTGCATTGCATCGGCGAGATTGGTTTCGACGGCGCGACGTATCGCGCGATGCAATTCGACGGGCCGGGCGCGTCGAATTTGTCCATGGACGACCGCATGACCATTGCGAACATGGCAATCGAGGCCGGTGGCAAGAACGGGATATTCGAATTCGACGCGCAAACCAAGGCGCAGGTGGATTATCGTTGCAAGCTGAACGGCACCAAGGCGACTTACGAGCCGGTGGAACGGGATGCCAACGAAAAATTCGTTTATGACCTTGTGGTCGATTTGTCCAAGCTGGAGCCGACCGTTGCCTGCCATCCCGATCCCGGCCAGCGGAAGAAAGCCAAGGAGATGGGGAACATCAAATTGGACCGCGCGTATATTGGCTCCTGCACCGGGGGCAAGACGAGCGATTTCCTGGAATTCGCCCGCGTGTTGCGCGGCAAGCGCGTGGTCATTGACACCTTCGGCGTGCCCGCAACACCGGAGATCGTGCATGATCTGCAAACCGCCCGTTGGGGTGACAAAACGATCTGGCAAATCCTGCTGGACTCGGGCGTGCAGATGACGGAGAACGCCGGTTGCGCGGCCTGCCTTGGCGGGCCGGTGGACACGTTCGGTCGCATGAACTCCCCGATGAAATGCATTAGCGCGACGAATCGGAATTTTCCGGGCCGCATGGGCCATAAGGAATCACAGGTGTTTTTGGCTTCGCCGGCGACCGTCGCCGCGAGCGCAATAACGGGAAAGATCACCGATCCGCGGGAGTACTGGAGCTAATGGTCCCAGGAAACTCAGCCACGCCATGAATCCTGGAGCGCCTCCGGAAGGGCTACGCGAAGGGAAAATCAGCATCCTGGGCATCTCGGCCTTCTACCATGACAGCGCAGCCTGCCTGGTTCAGGATGGGAAAATCGTAGCTGCGGCGCAGGAGGAACGGTTCACGCGCAAGAAGCACGATGCAGCATTTCCCCGGAACGCCGTGGACTTTTGCCTCAAAGCGGGCGGCATCACGATCAAGGAGGTTGATTACGTCGCGTTCTACGAAAAGCCATTTGTCAAATTCGACCGGATTTTGCACAGCTATCTGGCCTATGCGCCGGTCGGGCTGAAGTCGTTCCTGAAGGCCATCCCGCTGTGGATTCGCGAGCGAATTTGGATGAAGGATCTGATCCAAACGGAATTGAATTACGAAGGCAAAATCCTTTTTCCGGAACACCACGAATCGCACGCTGCGTCCGCATTTTTTCCGTCGCCTTATCCCGAAGCGGCCATTCTCACGGTGGACGGGGTGGGGGAATGGACGACGACGAGTTTCGGAGTTGGGCGGGGCAATCACATCGAGTTGCTGAGCGAATTGCATTTTCCACATTCGCTGGGGCTGTTGTATTCCGCGTTCACGTATTTCACCGGGTTTCGCGTGAACTCGGGCGAGTACAAACTGATGGGTTTGGCGCCGTACGGCGAGCCAAGATATGTCGATAGCATCCTCAAGGAATTGATCGACCTCAAGGAAGACGGCTCGTTCCGGTTGAACATGAAGTATTTCAACTACGGCGTAGGGTTGACGATGACGAACGAGCGGTTCAACCAATTGTTCGGCGGCCCGCCGCGCAAACCGGAATCGAAGTTGACGCAACGCGACATGGATTTGGCGCGCTCGATCCAGGAAGTGACTGAGGAAATCATGTTCCGAATCGCGCGGCACGTGCGCCAGGAAACGGGCATGAAGCATCTGGTGTTGGCGGGCGGTGTGGCGCTGAATTGCGTGGCCAACGGACGGATTTTACGCGAAGGCGTATTCGATGCCATCTGGATTCAGCCGGCGGCCGGAGACGCCGGCGGGGCCCTGGGCGCGGCGCTATTGGCCTGGCATCAATATCTGGATAAACCGCGCCAGGCCGATGGAACGAGAGACACGCAACGCGGTTCCTACCTGGGCCCCAGCTTCTCGCGGGATGAAATCCGGGAGTATTTGAAACGTGAAAACATCCCCTTCCGGGAACTGGACGATGAAGCCATTCCGGAGACGATTGCCGATTTAATCAAGGCCGAGAAAGTGATTGGCTGGTTTCAGGGTCCGATGGAATTCGGGCCGCGGGCGCTCGGTGGGCGGTCCATCATCGGCGACGCGCAATCGTCGAAGATGCAGGAAGTGATGAATTTAAAAATCAAATTCCGGGAAAGTTTCCGGCCGTTCGCGCCTTCGGTGTTGCGCGAACGCGTGAGCGAGTATTTTGAGTTGGAAGGCGAAAGCCCGTACATGCTGCTGGTCGCGCCCGTGGCCAAATCTCAGCGGCGGGAGATGACCAAGGAGGAGCAGAAGCTCTTTGGGTTGGAGAAGCTGCTGACCATCCGCTCGACCATACCGGCAGTCACGCATGTGGATTATTCGGCGCGCATCCAAACGGTCACCGAGGTTGATCATCCGGTTTATTACCGAACCATCAAAAAATTTGGCGAGAAATATGGGTGTCCGGTGATCATCAACACTTCGTTTAACGTGCGCGGTGAACCGATCGTCTGCACCCCGGAGCATGCTTACTTGTGCTTCATGCGGACAAATATGGATTACCTGATCGTGGGTAATTTTCTAATGGAAAAGACCGTGCAGAAGCCTTTGGAAAAAGATATTAATTGGCTGAAGGAATTTGAATTGGATTAGCCGCATGCTGCTCGAAGACATCAAAGAACTGAAAACCGGCCCAAAAGAACTGCGCAAGTTCGGCCTGTTGGTGGGGGGCGTGTTTGCAGTGTTGGGATTCCTGTATTGCCTGCGCGGAAAGCCGGTGTACCCCTGGTTTCTGGCTCCGGGCGGGCTGCTGATCGTGCTTGGCGTGGTGTGGCCGACGGCGCTCAAATGGATCTACCTGGCTTGGATGTCGGTGGCGGTGCTGTTGGGGTTTATCGTGTCGCACGTTCTGCTGACGCTGCTGTTCTACCTGGCGTTTATGCCGCTGGGCCTGCTCGCAAGGTGCCTGGGCAAGGATTTTTTGAGCTTGCGATTGGATTCCAAAGCGGGCAGCTATTGGATCCGCCGCGAGCGGGGAGTGGCGCGGCAACCGGCCGATTACGAACGCCAATTTTAATTTCCGATGGTTGAAGCCGCGCCAAAAAAGTCCCGCTGGAAAGGCCTGCTCCAGAATCTGGCGTTGATGGCGGGCACTTTTTTCCTGTGTGTGGCGGTTTTCGAAATCGCCTTGCGGCTCAAGGGATATGGCAACCTGGAGATTTACGAACCGGACCCGGTCCTGTATTGGAAGCTCAAGCCAAACCAGGATTGCTACACGAAAGTGGACCACAAGCCGGTCCACATCAACTCCCAGGGGACACGCGGTCCGGAGTTTCAGCCGAACAAGCCAGCGGATACGATTCGCATTCTTTCACTCGGGGATTCGCGAACTTTTGGCTGGGGACTGACCGAGCAGGAAACCTATTCGAAGCAGTTGGAGCAATTATTGCAGCAATACGTGGGCGGCAAAAGGAAAGTGGAAGTCATCAACGCGGGGGTGAACGCCTGGTCGTACCCGCAAATGCTGGCCTATCTGCGCGAGGTCGGGTCGAAGTATCAGCCGGATTATGTCATTCTGGCCGAGGCGAATCTTTGGACGCAGTTCTCCGACAAGAACGACCCCGAGTTTGTGCGGAAGTTCATGTCGCGTGTGCGGTTAAAGAATTTTCTGCGGCGGTTCGCAATCTACCATTATATCGTAGAAGTAAAACTGCAGGCCTTTTACCAGGCAAACCGGGCCAAGTTCATTCCGGTGGACCCGAAGCAGGACGTGTTGTTCAAGGAGCAGCAGCAGAAAGATCCGGATGCCGTGTTTCGCTCGGCCATCGAGGATGTTTGCGCGCTGGCGCTTTCCAAAGGTGAGAAGCCATTCCTGCTGTATTTGCCGCCGCAGGGCGATTTGGAACGAGGCGAACAGAGGGTGCTGAAGACGAAGCAGGCGGCTGCCGCGAAACTGAACGTGCCGGTGGTGGACCTGACGCCGGCATTACGGGCGGCAGCGCGGGAGAAAACCCTTTACTTGGATGCGGATCCCATTCATTTTAGCACCGAGGGCAACCGGATCATAGCCCGTGAACTTTTTGCAGCCATGACCAATTCGATAACGCCATGAACAAACTCGCGATTCTGAGGGAATTCTGGAGCTTTTTGCGGGTGCGTAAGAAATGGTGGTTGACGCCGATCGTGGCTTTCCTGCTGTTGCTTGGGTTTGTTCTGGTCTTTGCCAAAGGTTCGGCGCTGGCGCCCTTCATCTATAGTTTGTTCTGAGCGTGGACCGTGAGAAACTGGATGGGTGGTGTGAGAAGGGGATTCTGGGCCTGGTGCTGGCGTTGCTGGTCTTCGGGCCGCTGGCGCTCGGTGGGGTGCTCCCGTGGCAATTCCTAATTTTGGAGGGGTTGACGCTGGGGGCGGTTTTGCTCTGGGGAATCCGGCTCTGGGCCAGCCCCCGCCCGCAATTGCTCTGGCCGCCCATCTGCTGGGCCGTGCTCGCCTTCGTCGCTTATGCCAGCGTTCGCTATTTTCAATCGGACACCGAATATGCGGCGCGGCGGGAACTCATCCGGATCATCATTTATGCCTTTCTATTCTTCGTTATCCTGAACAATCTGCATCGGCAGGAATCGACGCAGCTCGTTGTCCTCACACTCTTGTTTCTCGGAACGGCGATTTCGGCCTACGGACTTTTCCAGTTCGTGACCAAGTCGCACAAGGTCTGGAACATGGTGAGCACCTACGAAGGCCGCGCAGGCGGCACGTTTTACAATCCCAACAACCTGGCGGGCTTTTTGGAAATGCTGCTGCCGCTGGGTTTCTGCTATGTGCTGGTGGGGCGGCTTTCGCATGTGACCAAGATCGTTTTGGGTTATGGCGCGATGGTAATGATCGGCGGAGTCGTCGGCACGGTTTCACGAGGCGGAGCGATGGTTACCGGCGTGGAGTTGGTGCTGCTGTGCGGCGTGCTGCTGTTTCAGCGGAATTACCGCATTCAGGCACTCGTGCTGGCGGTGGCATTGGGAGGCGCGGCGTATGTGGTGGCTCCAAAGTTGAATGCGGCGCGGGCGCGCTTTGAGGACCTCAACGGCGCGGGCCACCTCGCGGGCGATATGCGGACCCGCATCTGGCAGTCGGCCTTGCGAATGTGGGAGGATCATCGGTGGCTGGGCGTTGGCCCGGCGCACTTTAATCAGTGCTTCCCGGAATATCGGCCGCTTGAAGTCCAACGGCGTCCGAACCTGGCGCATAATGAGTACCTGAACACATTGGCGGATTACGGTGTGGTGGGCGCAACCCTCGTTGCCGCGGCCTGGTTGCTGCTCTTCATGGGCGTGGCGAAGACATGGCGATTCGTGCGGGCGGCGCCGGATGATTTTGCGCGGAAGAAAAGCAACAAGTTCGCTTTTCTGCTGGGTGCGTCGCTTGGCTTGGTGGGCATCCTCGGACATTCCGTGGTCGATTTTCAGATGCACGTTCCGGCGGTCGCAATTCTAGCCGTCACGTTAATGGCGTTATTGAGCAGCCAATGGCGGTTTGCCACGGAAAGATATTGGTGGCGCGTCGGGTTGGGGCGGAAGCTGGGTGCAACCGTTGTGATACTGGCTGGCCTGACGGGCCTGGGCTGGGCCGGCTGGCGTGCGACAATGGAAGATCATTACCTGCGGCAGGCCAGTCAGCAACCCGCCTATTCCTACGAGCAAATCGAGAAATTGAAACAGGCCGCGCAGGCCGAGCCGAAGAATTACGAGACCACGTATGCCCTCGGGGAGTGTTATCGGACCAAGAGCAGCATCGGGGGCGACGGGTATGTGAACTTGGCGAAGCAGGCCATGCAATGGTATAAACTGGGTATGAAGCTCGATCCGCATGATGCCTACAACTGGCTTCGTTATGGCGGGTGTCTGGATTGGATTGGACCGCAGGAAAACGGACCGGAGGACTCGCAGTCATACTTCGACCGCGCCAACGAACTGGATCCGAACGGAATGTGGACCACGTTGTGGACCGCGTTGCATTATGGGGCCAAGGGAAACTACGCGGCGGAACGGACCTGGCTTGAGCGCTCGCGCCGGCTGGTCTGGGTGCAAAATGTGGCCGCCGATAATTACCTGCAGATCGTCGAGCAACGGATGACCGAGGCCGCACAGGGATTGACGCTGACTCGCGAGGGCTTGTTCCCAGACACGGCGGCGCCGTGGAAATCAGATGATCGGAACCCGAATGAATAGCAGGAATTCAAAACCGGGTTGGTCGCGGAACGCGTAGGGCGTCTCCGGGCTTGTCGTGGGAACAAAAAATGCTATGATTGAGCTGTGACAACCGTGACAGGCGACGACAGGAAACAGTTGCGGATGGTGACATGTACCGGCTGTGGTGCCAAGGTCTTCATTCCCGGAGACTTACAACCGCTGGCGACGACACCCTGTACCAAGTGCGGCTATGCCATCATGATGCCGCTGCGGATGCGGCAGTTTGAGCTTCGCGCATATATCGCGTCAGGAGGCATGGGCACCGTGTACCGAGCGTTTGATACCATCCTGGAACGGGAGGTGGCCCTCAAGGTGATGAAGCCGGAATTGGCGAATGACCCCCAGGCGCTCGAGAGTTTCTACCGGGAGGCCCGCGCCTGTGCTTCGCTCAATCATACGAACATCATTCACATCTACACTTTCGACGAGTGCGAGAAGCAAAAGTATCTGGTCATGGAACTTGCCGACCAGGGCAGCCTGGACGGGCGCATCGAACTCTACCAGCGACTGCCGGAACTCGATGTGCTGGACATCGGCGCAAAAGTGGCTGACGCGCTGGATCTGGCGCTCAGACATAATTTCCTGCATCGTGACATCAAGCCTGGCAACATCCTTTTCAACGCGGATAACGAGCCCAAGCTGATCGATTTTGGTCTCGCCCGCAAAGCCGAGGTGGAACATAACCCCGATGACGCAGCTTGGGGCACGCCTTACTATGTCGCACCGGAGAAGATGAAGCGTGAGCCCGAAACCTTCCTTTCGGACATGTACAGCCTGGGTGGAACACTGTACCACGCCTTGACCGGACACGTTCCTTTTGAAGCCGCCACGGCGGACGAAGTGGCTGCGGCACATGTCTATACGCCGCTGACGCCGCCCGACCAGGTCGTGCCCGAAATCAGTCCGCAGGGCAGCGATGCGCTCGTTCGCGCCATGGCCAAAAACCCAGCCGACCGCTTCCAAAGCTACTTCGAATTCAGAATGGCCCTCGAAGCCGCCCGGGCTGATTTGCTCAGGGAACGTTACGTGCAGGCTGACACCCAATCCCCGGCGAAAGCCAAGGGCGCCTGGTGGAAGAAGCGCTGACTTCACCAACAAAAAAGGCAGGCCGCGCGGCCTGCCTGGGAGAGTAAATCAGAAGATTATTTGGGCGCGGGAGCGGGTGTATCGCTTTCCTTCTTCTTTTTCTTGCCGGCGCGGCCACCCCAATAAACATTGCGCGCCGTCATTTTGCCATCCTCACCCTTCATATAAGACCCGGTGACCTCCTGGCCGACGACACCTTCTTCGAGCGTCGAAGGTTTGTTCGCGTCGTTTTCGTTCTTGTAGAACTTCGTTTCCGGACTGACCGCGATGGTGAGTTTTTTTTCCTTTTCCTCGACGGTGAACGTCTTGGCCGTTTTGTCGATCTCCCCGAGTTTGCCAATGAAGGTCGTTCCCCTGGATTTCTTCGGCGCTTCGGGCGCGCTTGGAGCCGCGGGTGTTGCGGGCTTGCTTTGATCCTGGGCTGCCGCCTTGATCGGCACACCTAAAACGATGGCAGCCAGGAGGCCCGCCAATGTGACTTTTCCAATGCTTTTAATCATATAGTTTTTAGTTATCGGTTGCTTCTGTGAACTGCCGCATACTGTCGCCAAACCGTCTGGAATCGCAAGCCATTTTTGGCGTTCACTTACCCGGTTTTGACAACCCCATGCCCAAAATCACTCATTATGCGCGAAATCCACGCGAACCCCACGGCCACAACGACTTTCGTATGGCCCTTAACGAAAATATTTCTACTGCCGAATCCAATGACCACCGGTTCCCCAATTCCTATTCCCAACGCCGAAAGCCTGCCAGATTGGCCCTTTGCCCCAGAACCTTCGTCGGCCATTAACCTCGGGTTACTACCAGGTCCCATCCACCAACAGCTCCGTGGCCTTCCTCGCCAGATCCTCCGCCAGCAACGGAATCGCCTGCCGCTCGGCGCTCGGCAAATCATTGCCCGCCCGCAACGATGTCCGCCCAATCACCGGCTTGTCCACCAGCACCCGGCCCGTTGCCCGTTCGCGCGCCGTAAGCTGCATCGTCAGGTAAATGTCGTAATCCAGCACCGTCACAACATCCGTCGGCAGATAACTCAATTCCGACCGCCGATACGCCAGGATTACTCCCGAGACGATAATGTCCCCCTGTTCGTGCGTGGCGAGCCGGTAGGTCCCGTCCTGCTGCAAATCCTTGCGCAGCGAGTTCATCACGTAATCTCCCAGGCGCGGCTCCGACGTTTTATTGACCAGCGGGCTGATCTGCACCGACCGTCCGCTCGCGGCGAGACCGTTCGTCGGTCCCAGCCGGTAACCGGCGCAACCCGTCAGCAGCAACGCCAGACATGTAAAAACTGAGTAATACGCTCGCACTTCACTTTATTGCGCCGGTTTGCCCAGGCGCTTGTTCAATTCCGAAATGCGCTGCAACGAAGTCGCCGCGTAAGGCGAATAGGGATCCAACTGCAGCGATTCGTTGTAATAAATGCGCGCCGCCTCCCAGTGATGGCCCTTCTCATAGAACCGTGCGATCTCGAAGTTCCCCCGCGCCTGCTCCGTTTTGAGCGAAGTAATGATCTTTTCGCCCTCCTTCACGCGCGGGTCGTCGGGATAGAGCTGCATGAAATAAGTGAACGTGTCGATTGCCTGGCCCGCCGTGCCCTGGTCGTATTCCGCCGTGCGCGCCTGCTTGTTGTAAGCCAGCCCGGCTTTGTACATCGCTTCCGAGGCGACCTTGGGCCGGTCGTGGTAACGGTCCGCGGCGGTTTCATAAGCCTTGGCCGCCTCGATATACGGCTCCTTGTCATGCACGAAAAACCGGCTCTGCCTCTCGCGGGCCTCGCCGATGTTCATTTGCGCCTGCGGCGCGATGTCGCTGTAAGGCCCGTTCTTCACCACCTTGTCGTACATTTCCACCGTTTTGTCCATTGAGGGCCCGTAGGGAATGTAACCCCAAAGCTTGAACCATTCACCCGCAAGAAAGCGGTTGCAAATCGCGAACTGCCGCCCGAGGATTTCCTGGTAATTGTCCAGCTTCGGGTACTTCTCCAGCAACACTTGATAGGCCTTGAACGCCTTCTCATCCTGCTTCTGCTCCTCGTAGCACCGCGCCAGCAGGTACTGCCCGCGCGGCGCGTAATCCGACAGCGGCCAGTTGTTCACCAGCCGGCGCGCAGCCTTCACGCACAGGCTGTAATCCTTCTTGTCGTACGCCTGTTGCGCCACGTCCAGTTGGTCCTTCGCCCGCGTCCGCTGCCATTTCCCTTCGCCGCCCACCGGCTCATACGTCCAGCCCTCGCCGGCCCGATAAATCAATGGCGCTGGCGATCGGAACGGCAATCCAACCACGATTCCGGCCACCAACAAAACACAGACAAGCCAGCGTTTCATGCCGCGAGCTTAGCCAGCCGCACTCCGTAAGTCAAGGAACCGCGGCGAATTTGAGGCTCGGCTCCGAGCGTAGTATAGTGGAACGCAAGTCGCTTGATTTTTCGCCTGGTTATACTTTCTCCTCACCGCATGGGTAACACCTCAGGGGCGCCGATGGCGGGCCGAAGATTGCCCTACGGTGATGGCTTCTTACCGGGCGTCGCCGATTTCAACTCCACCGCCGCCGGGGCGGCATTTGTTTGCTGCGCCTTGGACTCCTGATCGTCAATGTTGTGAAGCAGGCGCATTTTCTGGGTAAAGAACATTTCGTTGGTGACACCGTTGAGTTGCTCGCGCGCCTGGGCAAACCGTTCGGCATGAAGTTTGAACCGCGCCAGATGGATGTACACGCCCTCGCGTTCAAGCTCGTTCTCGGCCACGTTCAACGCATTCGTCCACGCGGCCAGCCCTTCATCAGCGCGGAACGGCTTGATGCCGTAGTACGTCTCAGCAAGATTCTGGGCCAGCTCGAAATCGTCCGGATCCAATTTCCGCGCCTGCTGGTACAAGGCGAGCGTTTTGTTGAACACTTGTTGTTCGTCGATCTTGTAATATTCCATTGCATCCTTGCGGAACAAGCCGACGACGTCCGCCAGGTTGCGGTAATAAAGCGGCTCTTTCGGATTCAACTCGATCGCCTTCTCGAAATACTGGATCCCCTCCTTGGTTTTCCCAAGGTGGCCGCCGGTGTAAAGCAGGCCCAGGTTGTTCCAGCAGGCGGGGTTTTTCGGGTCCAGTTCCAGCGCCTTTTTCCATTGCGCCTCCGCCCCTTCTTCATCCTTGATGTCATTCAGAAAACTGCCGTACGCCAGCCGGGCACGGACGTGTTCGGGATGGCGCTGGATAAAATCCTCATAGGCCTTGATGGTGCCGGCGAACTTGGCGTGGATGCGGGTATTGAGCGTGTCCGCCGGGATACCGCCGCCCTTTTCCGCGAAGTCGTTATTTTCCCTGATCCAGCCATCCACTTCGGCCAGGACCGCATCATCATCCGTCATGATCTTGTGAAATTCCTTTTCCACCGGATCATTCGGATCAGGCACGTTGACCGTCAGCCCGGTTGTTTGGGTGATGAGATTGCTCACCGCCACCGGCTGATTGGTCGCGATCAATGCACCAAGCAAACCAATAAGCAGATTATTCACCTTGCCAAGCTAGCACGGAACAAACGGGAGTCGAGTGCGGAAAGACCCGGGTGGCGGCAGTTTAAAACAACATTCGTAGTCGCCGACGCAAGGAGGCTACGATTTAAAAGCCTTTGCTTTCACGCCGTCAACCGCCCCGCCAGATCATTCGCCCCGCCCACATCCGTCAGCCGTTGCTCGCGGCCCTGGAACAGGTAAGTCAATTTCCGATGATCCAACCCCAACAACGAAAGAATCGTCGCATGCGCATCATGGATGTGCACCTTGTCCTCGACTGCGCGCAAACCAATATCATCCGTCGCGCCGATGACTTTCCCGCCGCGAATCCCGCCGCCGGCCATCCACATGGTGAAACCGTTGGGATTGTGGTCGCGTCCGAGCGTGCTTTGCGACGTGGGGGTGCGGCCAAATTCGCCGGACCAGACGATCAACGTTTGTTCCAGCAATCCGCGCGCATCCAAATCGCGCATCAACGCCGCGATGGGCTGGTCCACTTTTCTCGCCTGCCGTAACGTCCCCGCGTACACGTCATCGTGATGGTCCCAGTCTTTGGCGTCGCCGCTGCCGGAGATCACCTGCACGAATCGCACGCCGCGTTCCACCAATCGCCGCGCAATCAGGCAGCGCACGCCAAAACTCCGGGTCCGGTCGTCATCGAGTCCATACAGTTTTTTTGTCGCCGCGGATTCCTTCGAAACATCCACCGCTTCCGGCGCGGCCGATTGCATGCGGAACGCCAGTTCATACGAGGCGATGCGTGAATCCAGTTCGGCGGTGGCGGAGGAAGTTTCCGCGCTGAATTTGCGGTTCAACCATTGCGACAGGTTCAAAATCTGTCGCTGGCCCTGTTCGGTGATTCCTTGCTGGCGATTCAAATAGAGAATCGGCGTGCCGTCGCTCTGCACCGGCGCGCCCTGGTAAATCGCGGGCAAAAAGCCGTTGCCCCAGCAGGGCGTGCCGCCTTTGAGTTTGCCGTCGGGTTCAGCCAGGACGACCATCGCCGGCAGGTTGTCCGCGACCGAGCCCAGGCCATAGGTGACCCACGCCCCGACACTCGGCCAGCCCATCCGCGATTGGCCGGTCGTCAGGAAATATTGCGCCGGAGAGTGGTTAAACGCCTCATGGTAACAGCTCCGGATGACGGCCAGCCTGTCCGCCTGCTGTTGCAGATGCGGAAACGCCTCGGAGATTTCGATGCCGGATCGACCGCACTTTTGGAAATTCAGCCTGGAACCGAGCAGCGGCTGGGCCGTGACATCCGTGAACTGGGCCTGAATGCTGCCGAAACTCGCCGGCATTGGTTTGCCGTTCAGTTTGTTCAGCACCGGCTTGGGATCGAACGTTTCCATTTGGCTCGGCCCGCCCGCCATCATCAGGAAAATGACCGAGCGCGCTTTCGCTGGAAAATGCGGCGGTTTCGGCGCGAGCGGATTGCCCAGGTCGGGGCCGGCCGCGCGCAATACCTCAGCATGGCCTTCGCGCTCCAGCAAATCGAGCAGGGCCCAGGAAGCCATCCCGCAACCGACACGCGTGATCCAATGCCGCCGGGAGATTGTCTGAGGTTTAGGATTCATAATGGTTGCGTGGTCGAAGCTTGGGCAGCGCGACCACAATGGCATCGCTATTGCTCATAAATAAATTCATTCGTGTTAAACAGCGCGAGGCACAGTTCTTCAATGGCTTTCTTTGTCTGGTCGCCGGCTTTTGCCGGCGAAGCTTCCATCTGCGCTTTGAGAAACCGCGCGGTTTCGCGTGCTTCGTCCGGTGTGATCTGCCGTCCGTAGGCGTAACGCCACGCCAGCCCTGGCACCGCCTCCAAATTCCCGTGCGTTTCGCGCAGGAGCCGGTCGGCAAACGCCGCCGCTTGTTCCTTGATCGTGCGATTGTTCAACATGGCCAGCGCCTGGTTCGGCACGGTGGTGGTGTCCCGCCGCCCGCAACTCACCGCATTATCCGGCAGATCGAACGCGCTCAACATCGGAAAGCGAAAGGAACGCTTGAGCAACAAATAGACCGCCCGCCGGTTTGATTCCGCGGGCGTGCTGGTTGGCCAACGGCGAAAATTTCCGATCTGTTCCTGGTCATCCAACGGCGGCGCAAACGGCAGGCCATACATCTCCGGGTTCAGCGTCCCCGCCACCGCGCGCAGGCTGTCCCAAATCACCTCGGCCTCCAGGCGGCGCGGCTGGAACCGCGTCAGCCACCGGTTATCCGGATCGCGCGCCAACGTCCTGGGCTTCGCGATCGAGGACATTTGATACGTGCTCGACAGCATGATGAGCCGGTTCAGATGCTTGATGCTCCAACCGTGTTCGACAAATTCGACCGCCAGCCAATCCAGGAGTTCCGGGTGGGTCGGCCGATCGCCGCGCGTGCCAAAATCATTCGGCGTGCGAACCAGGCCCTCGCCGAAATGCCATTGCCACAAGCGATTCACGATGACTCGCGCGGTCAGCGGATTTTTTTCGGAGGCAATCCAATTGGCGAGCGTCGCGCGCCATTGGTCCGGCGGTTGGCCGGCGAGGGTCGCGCCACGAGCAAGGCTGGCGGGGAACGCCGGTTTCACGAGGTCGCCCCAGTTGTCCAAATCACCGTGATTCAACACCCGGGTTTCGAGCGGCTTTTCCCGATGGGCCAGCACGCGCATGGGAATTTCCGAATCTTCCGCGCAGTGTTGCTTCCCAATGTCACTGCGCAAAGCATCCACGTCCTCAATCAAATTGGCGGGCTTTTGCAGTTCGAGGTTCTCCTTGCCGTACGCGATGAGGAAGCGGCGCTTCTCACGCGGCGTCAGCAGTTTATTGTATTCCTGGCGCGTACGCTTGCTGCCCAAATCAAGCATTCGGTACCCGATTTCGTAGAGCAAATCATCCCGCTTATCTCCGGAAGGCGCGTAAAATGTTTCCTGCTCCTTTTCCGCCTGGTTCCCGTCCGCGTCCTGCTCGTCGGCATTATTGCCGGCGGCATTGTCCGCCGTCGCGAGTTGGACCGCGAGTTTTACCTCGGCGCTTTGAACGGCATTGGCACTGTGAGCGCTCGGCCCAATCCCGACCTCCGCCAGCGCCGGTTGATATTCCTCCCGCACCCTGGCCAGTGCCAGGTACCGGCGCGATTGCTCGACGCGCGCGGCCAGGTCCTTGTCCTTCTGGATGAAATAATCACCCACCTGGCGCAAAGCGGCTTCGCGCAAAGCCGGGTCGCGCTCACGGCGCACCCGGGTCTTGGCCTGTTCGAGTTCGAACTGCGTCAGCGTATTCTTCACCGCCGCCTCTCCGCTGATCTTCTTCCCGTCCGGACCGAAATCGAACTGGTCGCTCGCGGAGAAAATCGCCTGCATGGCAAAATAATCCTTCTGCGAAATGGGATCGTATTTGTGGTCGTGGCAGCGCGCGCATCCCACTGTCAAGCCGAGAAAAGCCGAGCCGGTCGTGTCCACAGCGTCGGTAAACAGATCATACTCGAGCTTGCCCTTGACCATGGCGGATTCTTCCAGGACAGGTCCCGTGGTGTACAGGCTCGTGGCAATCACCGCCTCCTGGTCCTGCGGATACAACTCATCGCCCGCAATCTGTTCCTTGATGAACCGGTCGAACGGCTTGTCCGCGTTGAAGGACTGAATCACGTAATCGCGGTACCGCCACGCGTGCCCGAAGAAAATGTCCGTCTCGAACCCGCCTGAATCCGCGTAGCGCGCCACATCCAGCCAATGCCGCCCCCAGCGTTCGCCGTAATGCGGCGAGGCCAGCAGGCGATCAACCAGCTTTTCGTACGCTTCCGGTGAGTGATCCATGACGAAAGCGTCGATTTCCTCCGGCGTGGGCGGCAAGCCGGTCAAATCCAAAGTCGCCCGGCGAATCAGGATTTCACGCGACGCCTGCCCGGCCGGCTTCAATTTCTCCTGCTCCAACCGGTTCAGCACGAAGCGGTCGATGGGAGTTTTCGCCCACCTGGCATCATGAACCTTGGGCAACGCTGGCCGCTGCGGCGCTGTGAACGCCCAATGCGGCGAGTACCCCGCACCCTCCGCAATCCAGCGCCGGAACAATCCAATTTGATTCGCGGACAGTGGCCCTCCCTTGTTGGCCGGCGGCATGCGATCATCGGGATTAGTGGCCGTGAGCCGCGTGATGAGTTCGCTGGCTTGTGGCTGGCCCGGGACGATGGCCGGGCGCGAGTCCCGTTTGGCCAGGGCGCCCTCGCGCACATCGAGGCGAAGATTGGCCTTCCGATGCCCGGCGTCCGGACCGTGACACTCGAAACACTGCGTGGATAGAATCGGCAGGACGTCTCGGTTAAAATCGACCTTGTCCGCCAGCGCACTGAACGCAAGCAAGGCAAGGCCGGTTACGGCCGGGATAATCTTCAAGCTGCCTTTCATGCTCCAAAGCGAATTGATAGTTATAATCGACGATTTCCGCCGCGGAAGCAAGCGGAAAGGGAACTCGCAGGTAATTGGACAAGGCTTGTTCCGGTTCGTTTCACACCTTGTTCGGTTCGACCGGCTCTAATACCGCAACACGGTGAAGGGCGCGTCGAACCAGAGGCCGTTGAAATCGAATTGCAGATTGGGCGGGTCCCAGGTGCCGCTCACCCAAAGCAGTTCGTTGCGTGGCGCGAGTAGTCCGCACATCTCCTCGACCATCGCCGCATCCAACCCGATGATCTGGTAGCGGCCCCGGCGCAGTTCCTCCCTGGCCATGGCTTCGAAGAGGTGCTGGGCGGCGGCGGGCGAGCGCTTCACGATCCAGATCTCGGCTTCGGACGCCTTGACGGCCAGCTTGTGTAATTTGCTGACGCCACATTCCCCGCACTCGATCCAGAGTTTGGGGCGCAATTCATAATCAAGTTGGATCAAATCCGGCACGAAAGGGATGCTGACTGTTTCCAGCCTGGCCTCGATTTGCAACCGCTCGCGAAAGAAGATTAGATAACCGAGAAATTTTAAGACCACGTGGACGGTGGTTTCGGTGTCCTGCCGGCCCAGAATGATCTTGTGCGGCAACTCGCGCTGCCGATCCTGGCTTTGAAGATGGAAGCTGTACTTCGTGCTCATGCAGGATGCCCGTCTGCCATTGAATAACAGACGCGGCAGCAAGCTCCAACCATCAAGCACCAAGCTTCAGAAAAGCTCCAAGTCTCCAGCTCAACGGCGGGACTCCACACGGGAGGCTAATCGTGCCTTCCAGACAAGTGCTTCGATAACCCTGCATCTCTCATTTGACCGTAATCAAGTCATCCGTGGCTGGATTGACCTCGATTTGCACGTCCTTGTATTCGTCAAACAGGCCTTTGTTGTGCATTTGCCAGGCGATTGGGCCAGTCCGGCCTGCCGTGGGGTCTTTGAAATCGAGGACTTCGACGGCTTTGCTCGACACCGGCTGGGCGACGGCCATGCGGGCGGTTCCGGTCGTGGCATCGACGAGAATTTCGACGCGGCTCCATTCGTGCGGGTTGAACTTGGGGTTGGTCAAGCGGGTGAACTCATCGTTGGCGGCATTATTGTGTCCTTTGCGGTAATCCCAGTGCCCGCCGTTGGGGACTTGGAACTGGATGCCACCCAGCGCGTCCAGGCCTTTCTCTCCCTCGGGCGGACGGGCGCAAAAGATCAGCACGCAGGCCTGGTGATCCGGTTGCCCGGAGACATGCCTCATGGTGAATGTGAGCCGGTAACGGCTGTAATCGTTGGTCGTGTAGATCACGCCCCGGCCGGCGCCCAGGCTGGCCATGACGCCGTCTTTGACTTCCCACGAGTTGGTGGGGAATTGAGCCCAGCCGTCGAGAGACTTGCCGTCAAACAGGGAGAGGGGTTGCGCCTGGGCGTTGGCCGGGGTTGCAGCCAGCCAGGCCAAACACAGGGTGAACAAGGACCCAAATTTCAGGTGGCAACTCGGTTTCATTTTTCAGCGTGGTTTGTCCCAGTATGCAAAGTGGCGGGTCGGCGTCAAGCGCGCCCGGTCGATGATAAGGCGTCAGCCACGCAGGGTAGGGACATCGCGCTGGGCACGGACTCATCACATAGGTGACAATTTAGACTCAACACATGTGTTACACTTTTTGGAGTGGTGCATGAGAGGCGGGGCGCAACGCACCGTCCCAACCAGGCTAAGGACCCGTCTCGGTAGGGATGGCAGTTCTCTGCCTGCCGTCGGCGCGCACGGAGTGACGCGCCCTACCGAGATGGGCTCTCAGCAAATACGCCTCTCCCGGGGCGCGGTTGTGTGGTAAGGTGCTTGGGACTGGGGATTCAACAGCAAAACCAAATCCGATTATGAACTATAAACTGCTTGGGAAATCCGGCTTGCGGGTTTCGGAAATCTCGCTTGGCACCATGACTTTCGGCGAAGATTGGGGCTGGGGCGCGAACAAGGACGAGAGCCGCAAAATGTTCGACCGCTTTGCGGCGGCGGGCGGGAACTTCATTGACACGGCGGACGGTTACACGAACGGTACGAGTGAAAGGATGGTGGGCGAATTTGCCGCGTCGGACCGCGAACGGTTTGTCATTGCCACCAAATATTCGTTCAACAGCAAACCCGGTGATCCGAACGGCGGCGGCAATCATCGCAAACACATGGTCGAGGCTTTGCACGGCTCCTTGAAACGGCTCGGCACGGATTATGTGGACCTGTATTGGGTGCACGCGTGGGACGAGCTGACGCCAATCGAAGAAGTCATGCGCGGCCTGGATGACGTCGTGCGCGCGGGCAAGGTGCTGTATGTGGGTATTTCGGACGCGCCCGCGTGGTGGATCGCCCGGGCCAACACGCTGGCCGAATGCCGGGGGTGGACGCCGTTCGTGGGACTGCAAATCGAGTACAACCTGATTGAGCGCACGCCCGAACGCGAACTCCTGCCAATGGCCGATGCGCTCGGTGTGGGCGTCACAGCGTGGTCGCCGCTGGCGAGCGGGTTGTTGACCGGGAAATACGCCAAGGTCTCCACCGAGGAGAAGCGCCTGGAGAAAGCGCCTTCGTTTCAAAAGCAGTCGGAGCGGAACCTGGCCATCGCCAACGCGGTGGTGGAGGTGGCAAAGGAAGCCGGCAAATCCCCGGCGCAGGTGGCGCTCAATTGGCTGCGCGCCAGGGCAGGGGTGATCCCGATCATTGGCGCCCGGAAGTTTTCACAGTTCGAGGATAATATGCATTGCCTCGACTGGTCGCTCGACGCCAGGCATGTCGCGCGTTTGGATGAAGTCAGCCGGATCGAACTTGGGTTCCCGCTGGATTTTCTGCACCGCAAGGAAGTTCGCGAATTCCTGCATGGGGGGATGTTTGAGCGGGTTCAGAGGAGATGAGCGAGTGGCTTGCGGACTCGCTTCCATGAGGGAGTTAGCGGAGCGGGTTGGTAGTGATAGCGATTTAAAGGTTTCACGAGTGTATGCGCCGGGTGACGGAAGAGAAACCGTTAAAACGGTTGGGAGTTTCGGGCGCTGGTCTTAATTGAAACAAGGGGTTAATGAAATCGGGCGGGATCGTTTTGCCGGGTTGAGGGACTATCGGCCGAGCGCCTGCAGGAAGGCCGACAGATGATCGAGTGGCGGGTCGATGTCGGACTGGCTGCGTTTTGGCTAGTGCTGCTTCCCTCAGTTCGATGCCGTCGTAAAGCAACCGGTTTGGAATTGGCTTGAGCATTTCCCGTTCGGGCGCTATCAATCACAGACGTGAACCACTGGAAAGCAGTCGTGGCGCTGGCGGTATTGATGCTTTGGGCGTCATGCACTCTCAGTTGCCACGCCCATTCCGTCGGGACGCCGTGCTGCGATGACGCGGGCGAAGGATCGGGTCACGCACCTGCGCATCCCGATCACTGTATTTGCAGTATTCTTTTCTCAGGAGGATTCATTTCCGAAAGCAGTGACATCGCGATCCCGGCGATGAGTAGCGTATTGTTCTTCTCTCTCGAATTGCTGCAAACCGCCGTATTCGCGGCAGTGCCAAGGTCGCCCCGCCCCGCCCTTCCACCTCCCAAATCCGTCACGGCCTGGCAATTCTCCATGCGCGCCACCGGACGGCCACGTGCCCCTTCTGCCGCTTCGTAAATAAGCCCTCGGCCTGAGGATTTCCGAATTGTTGAGCAAATGCTCACACAAAAGTGTGTGCGATTTGGAGCCTTCCTCCTCTCCATTAAAAAAGAATGACCCCAAGACGAATTGCTAACATGAGCGACTTTAAGAATCGATGGTTGTTGTCGGGATGTTCGATATTCGGCTGCTTAATTGCGGTCGTTGCAGTTCCAGTCAACGTGGCTTTCGCAGCCGAAACCAACCATACCGAATTGCATTTCATAAACCCCATCATCACTGAAGAGGTTTTGCCAGACGAACCTGGGGAATTGACGTTGCGACTTGGCACAGAATATCGCCAGAGAGGCAGTGAAGCGAACGGGAGTTTACCCTATGTCGAGGCTTGCTTCGGTCTCATCGAGAGGATTGGCGCCACGGTAAACGTTCCTTTCGCTTATCAGAAGGAGGCGGCTGACCAACAACATGGTTTGGGGGATATTTCTGCCCGACTCAAATTCCTGGCAGTCCGGCCAAGTTCAGATACTCCTGCCGTCGTCTTTGGAGTCCAAACCATGTTTCCAACGGGCGATCACAGTCTCGGACTCGGTGAAGGCGCATACGGGTTGACGCCGTATGTCGCGCTTCTCAAGGAGTTCGGGCCTTTGCTGGTGCAAGGCGACGTCGGCTGGTCGAAACACGTGACTGGCGAGAGGAAAGCCGCTTGGATTTACAATTGGGCGGCAGCGGTCCCTGTTTATAGGCGCAACCTCTACCTGCTTACCGAAATCAACGGCGATTGCGGCCGTCCCAATCACGCGGCTGTCGCTCCTGGTTTCAAATATCTCTTTTCCGACCGGTTCTCCGCTGGGGCGGTGGTTCCCATCGGACTCAATCGACACACTGAGGCTTGGGGGGTAGTAACTCAGTTCCAATTTGAATTCTAATGCCAATTTTCGGTTTGAACAAACCTGCTTGCAGGTTGGTAGTGCCTTAATTTGAAACCCGACCGTCACTTTCGGGCCTTCTTAATCTGATAAGCAACCCCAACCTTAACCGCGCTCTGGGGTGAATCGACGGGCGGAATTTCCAAGACCGTGATGAATTCCTCTGGCTCGCCGTATGTCCAGCCGTAACAGCGCTTGGCCTTTGGGTGCCCGGTCAGGCTGAATACCTCATGAGCTTGGCGCAAGCATTGCCGACGCGCTTCCCGAGGCTCATAATGGTGTTCTGATTGACGCCCGTGATGCGTTCGACAGCCCGGATGCTGGAGCCTTCCGCCAGCATGGAAATCACCGCGATTTTCTTTTCGATTGCGAGCTTGTTTGCCATATCAAATTTAATGTTGACTAACGGTAAGACAAAAAGTATATTCTGTCAACGATTATTTTCGTCTTACACAAAGTATTTATGAAAACCAAGATGGGCAGGCCGAAAGTTCCGAAAGCCAAGAAACGCGGCATTATGGTAAATGCGAGGGTATCGCCAGAGGAACACCAGAAGATTCTTGAAGCCGTGGAGCGTGCCAAAGATTCCAAATCTGATTGGATACGGAAAACATTGCTCGCCAATGCGGTTTGATATGGATGCGGCGAGCCTCGGACTCGCAATCCGCGATTGTAAGGAACGCGGGTTTGGCCGATTAACTTACGCACCCAAAGCGAAGGAAAAATTGCACACATATTGAGGATGTCAAATGCCAGATTCATTGCCTACTCCTGAAGAAAGCGGCGGTGATGGCACTCCCGAAGAAGCACCCCGTAAGAAAAAGCAGAGCAAGCCAAAAAAGAAATTCGACCCATCGAATCCGAAGCCAGGAATAGCAAGACGTTTGACTCCCCTTCAATGGAGCGGATTTACGGGGCTCCTGAGCGGCAATGTTCTTTGGGCATGGCCTGATCTTATTCATGCTCACGATGTCGCGGATATTTTGCTTTATTCAGCTACGATCTTGATTGCACATTCGGCGTGTTGTTATTTTCTTACAAAACTTCTAAATCGACGCTGGTCAATCTCATTATGGGTTTTATCAACGATTGCTGTCGGTTGGGTTGTCTACAGAAATGCAATGGTGCCTATAGGATCGTCCGAACAGCCAAATCTTGACGCAACCTGTATAATTGACTCGGTAACATCGAATTCGGTGTGGTATCATTTCGATCTTGTCAACAATGCAAGCACAGCAGCAGCGTACCATATCCACCACAATACGGAATCTGACAGCAGCTACAGTAGTGAAAACCTTGCATCGACAATAAACGAAATCGCTCCCCATGCCTTCCAAAGCACTCTAAAAGAACTGTTTCTAAATCGTCAGGCCACAAACGATTTTTCCGTTCAGCTTGTTCTTTATTACAGCGGGAGTTCATCGATAACGACCAATCAGTTTCATAAGCAATTTAATTTTTTTGAACTTCACCGTTTTCTAAAAGATGGACAGACGCTCCATCCGGTGGATGCGCTCGAACACAGCCCGATTGATGACAATTGGGCGCAGCGTATTTCATCTAGTCTTGACCATACGGAGGGAAGCATTGTCTTTACATTTGCCGAAACGAATGTTGATTCATCCCTCTCCCGCACCGCGGTACGTGGCAGCAATATTTTTATCGTAGTTGACTGTACAAATCGCATGGTGGTCGTTGGCACTTGGTCTCGCAACGGGAGCCAAGTGAACGGTCAAGCTGCCAGTGTCGCGATCCAACGCACGAAGAATGGCGTGCATACTTTTCACTTGATTTGGACACCCACAAACTTTGATTTAGCTCTTGATTTGCACAAAACAAACTTTGTCAGACAATTTCCACAGTGAGTATCGTTCAAAATTTGAGTCGCGGCAGAGGCAAATTAAGGCACTACCTGCAGGTTCGGTTGTAGCGTTTATCCTGCGCCTGATGACAGCTTTTGACTGTATTCCGGCCTTGAAGGCACTCAGCGAGCCGATCCGCCTGCGAATCGTCCGGCTGCTGTCAAAAGAACATTTGAGCGTGAATGAGATCGCGGCCCGGTTAAAAATGCCGCAATACAAAGTTTCAAGGCATCTCCAAATCCTACGGGAGGCCGGGTTGCTCGAAATGCATAGTCAGGGCAAAAAGCATCTTCATAAGGTTCCGATCAAACAACTGGCCCGCAAGGGAAGCACCCTGGACTTGGGATGCTGCGCGTCTCGTTTCGACAAGCTGTGCCGATAGTTCTTTTGTTTTGCGGAAGACAATCAACTTGCCGCGCTTGCCCTACGGTGTGCGCCTTTCTTTCGCGCTCGCATACTGGATGGAACTCGCCCGGAAATACCCGCCAGCCCTTGCCGCTTTACGGAAAATCCGTGACAAGAAGACGGCAAGTTTATCGAGAGGCAAGGCAGACCGGGCTTTATTCCATGATGTTGAATCGATCAATGACCGATTGAAAGAATCTGCCGCTACGGTTGCGCTGTTCAAGAAAATCGACAAAATGAATGAGCGATTTGCGTCTTCGATTTACGACTTGGCCGATGAAGCTATCATCGCTGCTGGAGAATACGTGCTGGCCAGAAAGCACTTGGGCGACCCCACCATGCGTTTTGAGATTGCGCAGCGCAATTTTGAAGAGGGTATGCAGCATGCGGAAACAAGCCGGTATAAAGCAGCATCGAGACGCGCGCACAAGGCAATCTTTGTTGGTGACGTCGTGCGCCTCGTCACAGTCCTCGACAAAGCCGGCGAACTCCACGCGGCAAAACAATTTCAGTCGAAGGCGCTTAAACTTTACAACCATAAAGCTATCCGAAACGCAATCAAGCGCCGGAGGCGTCATCGCTTCAAACCTGATGCTGCAACCTGATGCCGTTTACCACCTCGCGTTCAGGGATTCGAAATGGTACGCGCATCCGGTAACACTCCGGAACCCGGCACTGATCCAGTGCAGCCACCGGAACTGATGACTGTGGAACAAGAAAAATGCAGTTGCATTCAGGCAAGAGGTGTGCTTTAATTCGGGGGCAGTGAAGTGAAGGATTTGGAGGGCGATCCTTGAGGCGGGAATGATGTGCGCGCATCTGATTGGATGCGTGCCATGGGTGAATTTTGCCTAAGTCCGTTGGGAGCCTTGAGTCGGGGCACTCGGTCTGAACCTGGGCTGGTTCTTTGACAATTGAATGCGAAGGCTGAAAGGCTGGAGTCCAAAACCGGCAAAACCGAGTGACAAAGTCTAAAATGAGCGCCGGGTTTTCCCTTATTTCCACTTATCCCGAAAAATTGGCGGGAGCGGCAATCCGGGCGGGTGGCTCTGGCGGCTTGGGCGTGAGGCGACCGGGGAAATTAAGGTCAATTAGAGGGTGTTCCGAAAGTTTTTGTAAATGCTTTGGCCGCAGGTAGCTAGGCCGAATTTAGTGGGGTGCCAGCCGCCGTCTCCTGAGTTAGGATCCGCAGGCATGACCACCTTGCCTCCCGTTGGAACCACCCGGCTTTTGGAAATGTTGGCGCCTTATGTGCCGGATGCTTTTATCACCCAACTCTATCCCCGCGCGTCGACCGGGGGGCGCCGTTGCACCCTGAGTGCAGCGCAGCTTTGGCGCGTGCACTTGTTGGCGGTGTTGACCTCCTCGCACTCGCTCAATTTGATTGTGGCACAATTGCCGGAGCAAGCGGCTTGGCGACGGTTCTGTGGCCTGTGTCGGGCCTTGCCCGGGCCGCGCATGTTGCATGAATTTCGCCAGGAGGTTGGCGTCAGTGGCCTGCGCCAGATCAATCAACATCTGCTGACCCGGTTGCTGTCTCGGCGCGGGGTTCAGCCCCACGCGGTGGCCTTGATGGATGCGATCGATTTGCAAGCGGCTTGTGACGGTTTCAAAAAAAAGCCTCTGGGGCCTACACGGCCGCGCGGGCCGCGATGGGGTGGCGCACCTTTAAGACGGGTCAAAGCCGTTGGTTTGTCGGCTACAAGAAGCACACGCTGCGGCTGTGGCTGCCCACGCGCCATGCGGCGGTAACGCTGCTGCCGCTGGTCAGTTGGGTGGTGCCAGCCAATCTGGCCGAGGTCGGTTTGCTTTTGCCCAGTTTGCGCTGGTGCCAGAAGCAACTGGGTTGGTGGCCGGGGCTGGTCGTGGCGGACATGGGTTACTTGTCTGCCAAACACAAGCGCGCCGCCCGCACGGGCTGGCAGACGGCGGTGGTGACCAAGCTGCGCCAGGGGATGGAGTTGATCGCCCCCTACGCTAGTGAGCAGCTGGTTCAATGTCCGCAAGGCCAGACCTTGGAATGGTGGGAGTATGAGGTGGAGAGTGCGACCCAATGGTTTCGCACGCCGCCCGCGCCGGCCTTGTGCGGCCATTGTTGGGAAGCCGCGCATTGCCCGCGTCACTTCGGTTACCCGGCCGCGCAACATGAAACCTTGCTGGGATTACTTCCCTTGGCCAGCCGCACCGCCCAGCGTTTACTGCGCCAGGTCCGACCCTGGATTGAAGCCGCCCAATCCTTTGAGAAAAACCAGTTGGGTTTGGGGCGGATGTTTTTCAACAGCTTGCGACTAACCTGGCAGATGAGCCTTTGGGCCGACAGCGCGGCGCTGTTGCGCACGATGGCGTGGTTGGATCTGCCGGTGGAACAGCACCCGCTCAGAAATCTCCTGGGGCAACAATTGGAATTTGGCTTGGAGGAGGAAAAACCGCGGTAGCAGCCAATTCGCTCATTTTGCTAAGAAACTTGCAAAGTCGGCTCGGGCCTTTCGGAACACCCTCCAATTAAAGTAAATTAAACCAAATTAAACCTCGATTTTTTCTGCGGCGGATGGCTGCCAGCGGCAGAAAATGCGCGCAATCGATTGATGGTCAGCGAGTTAGGTGGAAATGATGGGGTTCTGGCTGTTTTAGGGTGGGATGGCCAGTCCCGCGTGAACCGCTGCGTTCGAATGGGCGAAGTTTTCTGGCATCGTCGTGAAGAGGGGACGCAAAAACCCCATCAAGACCAGAAATTCGACCGGCAACGGCGACAAGGGTTTGAGGGCCAAATGGCACGGGCTGTCACGGGTTGTCACGGGTAATGTCACGGGTTGCGTCTCATAAAAGGCCCGTCTTTATTGAGTTGTCACGGTGTCACGGGTCTGGACCCCTCTTTGGGGGGCAAAAGAATGACTGATGGCAAATGCCCGAGGACCAAGGGCCGAGGACGACGACGAGGACGAGCACGAATGTGGGGCGGAACAAGGGAGAACAAGGTGAAACAAACCTGTTGTTTAGCCTTGGACCTTGTGACTACTGACCCGCCAGCGCTGACGCCTGGGTTGCGTCTTGCGCTCCCTTGCCTGCGGTGCGGGAGTCGAGGGTGTCGCGGATGAGTTGGGTGAGTTGGGGAGCGGCGTAGGGTTTGGGGAGAAACGGAATGTCCGGAAGTTCGGTGTCCTTGGCGTTGATGTCGGCGCTGTAACCGCTGGTGTAAATGACTTTGAGGGCGGGCGCGCGGGATCTGAGTTGGAGGGCGAGATCGCGGCCGGTCATGCCTTCGGGCATCACCATGTCGGTGACCAGCAGGTCGAATTTGCCGTTGTGCTCGTCCCACATCTTCAAGGCTTCGACGCCGGTGCCCGCTTCGGTGACCCGGTAGGTTTGTTCTTCCAGGACTTGTTTGACCCATTCGCGGAGGATCGGTTCGTCTTCGACGAGGAGAATGCTCTCATTGCGGCCGAGCGGGCCGGCGCGTGAAATCACCGAGGTGTCGCCCGTGTGCTCGACCGATTTGGCGGCGGCGGGCAGGAAGATATGGAAGGTGGTGCCGATGCCGACTTCGCTCTTGACGTCGATCCAGCCATGGTGCTGTGAGACGATGCCGTAAACCGTGGCGAGGCCGAGGCCGGTGCCTTTGCCGACTTCCTTGGTGGAGAAAAACGGTTCGAAGATGCGGCCCAAGGTCTGGCGGTCCATGCCGCAACCGGTGTCGGTGATGCTCAGGCAAACCGCCTTGCCGGCGCGGGCATCGGGATGCTGGCGGGCGACGGCGGCATCGATTTCGATGGCGGCGGTTTCGATCAAAAGCTGGCCGCCTTTGGGCATGGCGTCGCGGGCATTGACGGCGAGGTTCATGATGACCTGTTCCATCATGCCTGTATCGGCTTCGATGGCCGGAAGATCAGGCGCGTACTTGGTTTCGACGGCGATGTCTTCACCGAGCAGGCGGGCGAGCATGTTGTAAAGATTGCCCAGGACGGTGTTGAGGTCGATGACCTTGGGTTGGAGCACTTGCTTGCGACTGAACATCAGCAGTTGCCGCGTGAGCGCGGCGGCGCGGCGGCTGGCGTGCGAAATCTGCTTGAGCGGCCCGGTCAGTGCGCCGTCGCCGTCGTGACGGGCCAGCAAGTGGTCCGAGTACCCCTGAATGACGGTGAGAATGTTGTTGAAATCGTGAGCGACGCCCGCCGCCAATTGGCCGACCGATTCGAGCTTTTGCGAGTGGCGGAATTGGGCCTCCAGATTGAGCATCTCGGTGATGTCCGTGCCATAGCAATGCACGACGCGACTGGCCGTGATGGGGAAAAAGGACCAGGAAATGGTGCGGCCCTCCATGGCCACTTCCTTGCGCAACTGACTGGTGGAACTGGCCAGGCATTGCCGGGCGATCTCGGGCGCGTTCGACGGCAAAATGGCAAAGGGATGTTTCTGGCCGAGCGAGGTGGAGAGTTCCTCAGCGGCCTGGTTGAAGTAGGTGAGATTGCCTTCGGCGTCGAACTCGAGGACGGGATTGGGATTGACCTGTGGAAACGCGGCGAGCTTTTGGATTTGCGTCTCGGCTTGTTTGCGTTCGGTGATGTCCGTGAGACTGCCGGACGTGCCGAGAACGCTGCCATCACCATCGAGCGTAAGCTGGGCATAGACTTCCACCCAACGGACTTTGCCATCCTTGGTGAGCAGGCGCGTTTCGTAGCGGCAATAGTCGAGCTTGCGTTCGATGAGCTGGAGGAAAATGAAACGATTACGCTGGCGGTCATCGTGATGGATAAACTCGAGGAACATCGTGCCGAGGACTTCCTTGACCTCGAAGCCGGTGATTTCAGTCCAGGCGGGGTTGAGCGAGGTCCATTGACCAAACTCGTCGACCTGGAAAACGACTTCCTTGATGGTTTCGACCACCGTTCGGAAACGATCCTCGCTCGCGCCCAGGGCTTCCTCGGAGCGCTTGCGGTCGATGCAAAGAGCGATGCCGTTGGCGACGGAGCCCATTTGCTGGATGACGGCCTCGGTCAGGGGGTTGACGGAAAAGACGGCCATGAAGCCGATGAGCCGGTTTTCCAGCATCAAGGGATAGCCGGCGTAGCCCTGGATTTTTTCCTGCCGCACCCATTCCTGGCAGGGGACGCGCGGATCATCCACCGCGCGGTTGATGAGCACGGGTTTGCCTTCACTGATATGATCTTGCTCGGGATTCAGCGACGTGAGGGGATGCGGCTGGCATTGGGTTTCGTTGATGGCGCCGGCGGAGGCCTTCAGGTGCAGCATTTTTTCGGCGGAATTGAGCACCCAGAGCCGCGCGAGATGGACGTTCAAATACCGAACCATGGCGTCCGCGCAACGATAAAGGATCGCGTCGAGCGCATCACGCTGGGTGAGCGCAAGGCCGATGTCCGCGCCAAGGGCGGCGAGGCTGGCCTGTTCAAAGGCGGCGCGGGCGGTGGCGCGTTTGCGTTCGAGGGCATAACGCACGGAACGTTCGAGGGCATCCGCCTGGAGACTGGCTTTGACAAGATAGTCAGCCGCGCCGGCTTTCATGGCCTCGAGATCAACCTGGTGTTCGCCGAGGCCCGTGAGGAGAATGATGGGAGCTTGGCAACCGCGCTGGTTGGCTTCGCGCAACAGATCGATGCCGTTTCGGGCGCCGAGGCGATAATCCACCAGGCAGACGTCGTGCTGGTTTCGGATCATGGCCTCCAGCCCGAGATTATAGGAGGTGAACCATTCCAGTTGGAAGCGGTGCCCCCGGACTTGGTTGAAAAGCCCGCGGGTGAGTATGTAATCATCCTCATCATCCTCGACGAGCAACACCCTTACTTGTTCCATTTCGCTCATGAGTTTCAGGCCTTGGCCGGCAGCACGACGACATCAAGCCAATACGCGCCGATGGCCTTCATCACCTTGACCAGCGCTTCGAACGCGGTGGGTTTGGAGATAAAGGAGTTGGCGCCGAGTTCGTAAACTCTGCCGATGTCCGAGTCCGCGCGGGAGGTGGTGAAAATGACCACAGGAATCTTGCGCAGTTCGGGATCGGCCTTGATCTCTCTCAGGGCTTCGCGGCCATCCTTCCGGGGCATGTTCAAATCGAGCAGGATGAGGCTGGGGCGGGGCGCAGTGGTGGGGACGGCGTACTGGTTGCGCTGACGCAGGTAATCCATGAGATCGGCGCCGTTTTCCACGAAACGCAATTCACCCGCGAGACCCGATTCATCCATGGCTTCGCGCGCGAGCAGACGATCATCCGAGTCGTCCTCCGCCATCAGGATGGTGGGAGATTTGGATGCGGTGGTCATTTCGCCACCTCAACCTTGGGCTGGCGGAGCGGAAGGATGACGATGAAGATCGCGCCTTCGCCGGGTTTGCTTTGGGCGGTGATCAAGCCGTCATGGCGGTCAGTAATCCGGCGGCAAACGGCGAGACCGACCCCAGTGCCTTCGTACTCGCTGCGGCCATGCAGGCGTTGGAAGACGGCGAATATTTTTTCGAGGTACTGTTCTTCGAACCCGATGCCATTGTCCTGCACGGTGAGCACGCAGAATTTGTCGTCCGGCCTGGCGGTGGGCGGGGGCTTGGGAAAGACGGCCTCTTCGCTGATCTGATCGCGGGTGACCATCTGGGCGTCGATTTTCACGACCGGAACGTTGTTGGGCGCTTGAAACTTGAGAGCGTTGCCAATGAGGTTCTGGAGCAACTGGCGCATTTGCAAGGGGTCGGCGTGAATGGTGGGAAGCGTGCCGACTTCCACGCGAGCTTGGGTCTTCTCGATGCGATGTTCGAGATCGACCAGCACCTCCCTGGTCACCGCGCCGAGGTCCACCGGCACGAACGGCTGCGAGGAGCTGATGACGCGCGAGAACGTGAGGAGATCGTTGATGAGCGTTTGCATGCGGGCGGCGGCGTTCTGCATGCGGTCAAGGTAATCGCGGCCTTCCTGGAGCTGCACGGCTTCGCACTTGAGTTTCAAGCGGTCGCCAAAGGCCTGGATTTTGCGCAGCGGTTCCTGCAGGTCGTGGGAGGCAACGAAGGCGAACTGTTCGAGCTCCGCGTTGGAGCGGGCCAGTTCCGCGGCTTTGTGCGCGAGCTTGTCCTCGGCGAGCTTGCGTTCAGTGATGTCTTTGAACATCACGACCGCGCCCACGGTTTTGTCCTTTTCCCGAATGTCGCTGCGAAGATATTCGACGGGAAAACTGGAGCCGTCCCGGCGATAAAACGCCTGCTCGGAAAGATGCTCGCCTTTTTCATTTTTTAGGAGTGCCGCGCCTTTGGCGGTGCCCCGGCTCTTGAGCGGGAAGAAAATTTCCTCCTCGGTTTTGCCAAGCATGTCTTCGATGCGCCAGCCGGTGATGCGGGCGGCGGCGGGGTTGACAAAGGTAATGCGGCCGGTGAGATCGAAACCGCAAATGCCTTCGCCCGCGGAATTGAGGATGAGTTCGTTCCGGCGCTGGAGTTTCTGCAATTCCTGCGTGCGGGCCGTGACGTGCATTTCGAGCACGTCCTTGGAGCGTTCGAGTTGCAGGGTTTGCTGCGCGAGGGATTTTTCGGTTTGCTTGCGTTGATTGAGTTCGGCTTGCAGCGTCGAGTGGGTCTGGGTGAGGTTGTTCAGCCGCACCAGAAGCTCGGTCCTGGCCTGATTAGCGGCTTCCTCGGACAGCTTGGCGTCGGCGAGACGGGACTGAAGCTGGGCGATTCGCTGGCCGGAGCCGGTGGAGAGAGCGGCGATGCGGTTCAGGGAGGCGCGCCGCCACCATGCTCCGCCCAGCAACACCAGCAGGCACACGGCGAGGCTGCCCGCCACCCCCGCCCCGGCGGTTTGCGTGACCCACACATTCGTTTGGGCGATGAAGCGCGTCAGTTCCTCGTGCGCGTGGCCGGAGGCGCTGTCCACAACCTGAGCGGCCTGTGTCTGCAAAGCTTTCAGACCCGTCCAGTAAAGCCAGCCGCTGCCAAAGACAGTCGCGGCGGTAACGATCGTCGCCAGGGCGACAATCCAATTTACCTCGGCTACGGTGCGTTTGGGGGACTCGGGGGGCGGTTCATTGGCAAAGACCGCGGCACTTTCCACATTGAGTGCTTGTTGAAATTCGTTGCTCATGTGTTTGAAATGAGGGCGCGGCTCTGCGCCGCGCCCTCCATTCGTAATGGTGGCGCGCAACCAACAACGCGCCGCCGCGAAATGTGAAAGCAGCTTACAGGCCAGACGCAGGTAATTCGCAAATTGAAGGGCTTTTGAACTCCGTCTCCCTCACCACGCAGCAAGCGGTTTACAAAGCGTCTGGTTTGTCCTTAAATTGGACAGAATGACAGGAATTGAGACAGTCGCGTCGCTCGGGATCATCGCCGGCAATCGGTCGTTGCCGTTGGTTTTTGCGCGTCAAGCCCGCAGCCTGGGTGTGAAACGGCTGGTCGCCGTTGGCTTCGAAGGCGAGACGAGTTCTGAACTGGCCGGGTTGGTGGACGAGATTGTTTGGCTCAAAGTGGGCCAGCTTTCCAAAATGATTGCGGCGTTCAAGGATCGCGGTGTTTCGCAGTGCGTGATGGTCGGCCAGATTTCGCCCAAAAGCTTGTTCGATTTGCGCCCGGACTTGCGCGCCATGGCGCTGCTGTTCAAGCTGAAGGAACGCAACGCGCACACGATTTTCGGCGCGATTGCAAACGAACTGAAAAAGGACGGCGTGGAGTTGATCGAAGCCAAACCGTGGCTCAAACCGTTGATGCCGGCCGGCGGGTTCAGTTTTGGACCAAAGTTATCCGCGGATCAAAAGGCTGATGTCGCCTTCGGCCATCGGATCGCGAGGGAAGTTTCGCGCCTGGAGATCGGGCAGCTTGTGATCGTGAAGAACGGCACCGTGCTCGCCGTGGAGGGTTTCGAGGGCACGGACAAATGCCTCGTCCGCGGCGGGGAACTGGCGGGCAAGGATGGCGGAGCCGTGGCGGTGAAAGTGGCCAAGGAAAACCATGATTGGCGTTTTGACATTCCCTGCGTTGGCCCGCAGACTTTGGAAACCTGCGCCGGCGCAAGGATTTGCGTGCTGGCACTCGAAGCGGAGCGAACGCTGTTGCTTGAACCGGAGGCTTGCGAGCAGCTCGCCCGCAAGCACAAACTTGCGCTCACGACGATTGCCGGATAAAAGGCGGGCTGATTTATGTTAACTGCACACGAATTGATTGGTTTTATGTCGCCCGCGCTCGCGGGGGAGATTCTCGCGTTTGCCTACGAAGCGGACAAACCGCTCTACCGCACCACGGTGGGCGCCGTGGCCGAGGCCCGCAAGGTGCGTCCGGTGTTCCTCGAACGCCAGCCGCGTTCCGAGCGGCATGCGGCCATGCTTCATACCCTGACGCGGCCGTCGATGGAAATGATCGCGGGAAATCTGATTCGCGCCTGGCTGGTCAAAAAGCAGAAGGCCATGCTGGGTGATTTTCTCGATGCCCTGGGGATTGCCCACAACGAAGGCGTGGTCGAAGATCTGCCGGCATCGATCGATGATGCCAAGCTGCGCGCGGCGGTGGACGCCCTGCTGGCGAAGTATCCGCCCGAACCGGTGGCGGTGTATTTGCAGGCCTTCAACGAAATGAACCAGGCGAACTGGCCGAACCTCAAGACGTTGCTCGAGACCGAGCCACGGTTGCAACTGGGCGGCGCGTGAGTGGTGAATTAACTGCTGGCGCGGGCTGGCGGGTATAGTAAGCTGGCGAAAATAGCGTACTTTTAATTGGAAAGAGACAAATTATGGAACCCACAGCGGACATTGCACTGATCGGCCTCGCAGTGATGGGGCAAAACCTGATTTTGAACATGAACGATCACGGCTTCGTCGTGGTCGCTTACAACCGGACCGTCTCGAAGGTGGACGAGTTTCTCAACAAGGAAGCCAAGGGAACAAAAGTCATTGGCGCGCATTCCATCCCGGAAATGGTCGCGCAGCTCAAGCGGCCGCGGCGTGTGATGCTGATGGTCAAGGCTGGCCCGCCGGTGGACGAGTTTATCGAGCAACTGTTGCCGCATCTCGAAAAGGGAGACATCATCATCGACGGCGGCAATTCACTTTTCCAGGACACGATCCGGCGCACGAAATATGTGGAGTCCAAAGGGCTGCTTTACATTGGCACCGGCGTTTCCGGCGGGGAGGATGGCGCGCGCCATGGCCCGTCGATCATGCCCGGCGGCTCGCCGCCCGCCTGGCCGCATGTAAAAAATATTTTCCAATCCATCGCGGCCAAGGTCGAGGATGGGACGCCTTGTTGCGACTGGGTGGGTGAAGACGGCGCGGGCCATTACGTGAAGATGGTCCACAACGGGATCGAGTACGGCGACATGGAATTGATTAGCGAGGCTTACCAATTGATGAAGGAAGGCCTCGGCATGACGGCCGATGAGATGAGCGCGGTTTTCGCGGAGTGGAACAAGGGCGAACTGGACTCGTATCTCATCCAAATCACCGCCGACATTTTGAAATTCAAGGACACCGACGGCCAGCCGCTCGTGGACAAGATCCTCGACGCCGCCGGGCAGAAGGGCACTGGCAAATGGACGGTCATTTCCTCGATGGACCTGGGCATTCCGATCACCTTGATCGCTGAAGCCGTGTATTCGCGCTGTGTCTCGGCGCTCAAGGACGAGCGTGTTGCTGCGGCGAAGAAGCTCAAGGGTCCGCGGCCCAAAATCTCCGGTGACCGCGCCAAATTCACCGAAGCCGTCCGGCACGCATTGTACGCGTCCAAGATCATTTCGTACACCCAGGGTTACATGCTCATGCGCGCCGCCGCGCAGGAATATCATTGGAATCTCAATTACGGCGGGATTGCGCTGATGTGGCGTGGCGGCTGCATCATCCGCAGCCGCTTCCTGGGCAAGATCAAGGAGGCTTTCGACAAGAATTCAAAGCTTACCAATTTGCTGCTGGATAATTTCTTCCGCCAGGCGATCAAGGAATCGCAACGCGGCTGGCGCAACGTGGTGGCCATGGCCGCGAAGAAGGGATTGCCGACCCCGGCGTTTGCGACGGCGCTGAATTTCTACGACTCGTATCGTTGCGCGCGCCTGCCGGCGAATCTGGTTCAGGCACAACGCGATTACTTCGGCGCGCACACTTACGAGCGCATCGACAAACCGCGCGGGGAGTATTTCCATACGAATTGGACCGGACACGGCGGGGATGTGTCGTCGGGTTCGTACAATGCGTGAACGAGTGTGGGGTGGCACGGACGACCCGCCCCGCTCTTTCTGATCGCAGGACCAAGTCGCATAGTTCCAGGTCTGGAAACAGTCGGGCCACCAGCACGACGGAAGATCGCGGGAGCCATTCGGCAGGGACGCCGCCTTACTTTGCAGCCGAATCGATCCGGCGCATTTTGATCTGTCGCAGCGCGCCGGTGGTCTGCCATGTGGCGATGCCCAGCGGCTTGGAAAGCTCGATTTCGCCAAAACGCATCGAGATCTTGTGACCGGTCGTGACCAGGTCCACGATCTGTTTGTCATCCAGCCAAGCTTCGATTTTCGTCGGCGTTACCCGCACGCGCACGCGATACCAGCGTCCTTTCTCAAAGGTCAGCGATTGGCTGGTTTCATTTTCGGAAGCGTCATTGCCATCGATGCTCGAAATTCCCACCACCGAGCCACCCCAGCCGCCGAGGATGAGACTGCAATGGGACTCGCTCACGGGAAAGGTGAGCCCGCAAAAAAAATCGGAACCTTCGACCCGCATGGCATCCAGCGCCACCTCGTAATTGACCTTCGGCGCGTCATTGGTCCAATGAATGCCGGTAAGGGCATCGCCCATGCCGAGAATAATCAGTCCATTTTCACAACGCACCTCCCCATGGCCGCCAAACTCAGTGACCGTCCACTTATCCAGGGTGTGTCCGTCGGAAAGAGTTTGCCAGCCTTCGCCTTCGAACGGGGCAGGGGGTATGGTCGCGGCTTTCGCGAGGATCTGGTCGTTGCCTGGCCGCGACGGCGAAGAAGTTGCGGGCGCGGGCGAAACTTGATTCACCGGCGCTGCCGGTTTCGTGGCGCAACCCGCAAGCACCGTCAGTGCGGCCAAAAATGCTGCCAGCCTCATTTTCAGGCCTGGCACACGCTCAACCTGTGCGCTGTTTCCATCCATACATGCCTGCCATGATGATCACGCTGGCAACGGACATGTAAAGCCAGGATTCAATAAAATACGAGCCGCCAACCATCAACAGCCCGCCCGTCAGCGGGATGACCGACTTCTGTTTCCAGCCGAAGAGCAGAATGCCGCTGCCGAGCGTGCCCCAAATCAATGAGGCGAACAGCGTGTTCGAATTAAACAGGTTTGCCATGGCCAGCCAGTACGGGGATCATCCCGTCGCCGAATGAATAAAGAACAAATCGTGCCAGATTTCCTCGCTTTGCGGCCGGATGGACTGTTCCTGTCGGTAAAGTTGCAGCCGCGAGCCGCGGTCAACGAGATCGGCGCGCCGCTCGGGAACGAATTGCGGATCAAAGTGACCGCTCCACCGGTCGATTCCGCCGCCAACGAGGCGCTGGTCGTATTGTTGGCGAAGGCACTCGATTGCCCGCGGGGCCGGGTGGAATTGGTTCGCGGCCACACTTCGCGCCACAAGCTGGTCAAGCTGCATGGCCTGGGCATCGACGACGTGCGTGCGAAATTAGGCGCGAAATAAGTTGGAAACCACGCCCGGCGATTGCCATTCCCTTCTCCCCTTGGTTAACTCCGCGCCGTGCAGCCGTTCATAACATCAATCGAAAGCACCGGGGCATGGGCGCCCTGGCTGTTTGTCGGAATCTTTCTGGCCGCCTCGTTCCTGACGATCTGGCGATTGGAACGAATGGCCGACGGCGGCCTGGAAGGGACCGTTCTGGGCACGCTGGTGATGCCGTACTGTTCGGGCATGGGAAACCTTATCTTTGCCTACGTTCTGGGCCGACAAGGGGGCGCGGCCACGGAAGTCATGACGAACTGTCTTGTCAATAACGTCACGAACATGACTCTGGTCCTCGGCCTGCCGGCGATTATTTGGAGCATGAACATCATGCCGGCAAAAAAGAACGGCGCGGCAAAGTCGGGCAAGTCGAAAAAAATGGGACGCATCCATGAAATCAACCGGCTCTCGTTGCTCCTGACTCTGATGGCCCTGCTTTTTTTTACCGGAACAACCTGGGCGCTGGGTTCTGACGGGAAGATCAACTTTTTCGACGGGCTCGTTTTGGTCGGCCTCTTCCTGTTCTGGCAATGTTTCCATGTTTACGAAGTGCTCAAGAGCAACGCACAGCAGAACAAATCCCTGAAGTGGATGCTGGCGGTGGATGTCCTCCTGTTGGGAATCGGCGCGTACGCCGTTTACGTCAGCACGGATTGGCTGGTGAACTGGGTATCCAATATTCATGCCGGTTTCATCAGCGCCAAACATATCGGCTGGCTCAGCGGCTGGCTGATGGTTTTGCCGAATGCCATGCTGGCAATTTATTACGGCTGGACCGGCCGGCCGGAAGTGGTTTACACCTCGCAAGTCGGCGACAGCCACATCTGCATTCCGCTGTGCGTCGGGATCTTTGCGCTTTTCAAGCCGATTCAAACCCCTTCGTTTTTCATGGCGGGCGTCATCATCCTGCTCGGGGCGACGCTCGTGCATTTTCTTTTCATCGCCGCGCTTGGCCGATTGCCGCGATTCATCGGCGTGCTGCTCACGGCGGCTTACGGATATTTCCTATACCGCGGGTTGTTGAAGTAGGGGCGCAAGTGATATTTTCCCCGGGCCGCGCATTAATCTGCCGAGACCCGCCAGGAAGGGTCGGGATCGTAGGTCGTCATTTTGCCCGCGATCTTGGCCGTGTCCCGCCCGAGATCCTTTTGATAAACCCTTCCCTCCTGATTCACAATAAAGGTCATGATGCCTGACTCGCCGTAACGCGCCGGCCACGCCACCAGAGCGAAACCGCCAATCATGTTGCCATTAATCACATAGCTATACTTACCCCCCGGCGCATGCTTGCCCTGTTGCGTCAGGATTTTGAAAAAGTAGCCGTGGAACGGCTGCGGTCCGGTTTCCTCAGGTGATTTTTTGCGGAAATAGCCCTCGTTTTGAGCGTCGGCGACCAACGGTCCGAGTGGACTTATCTCGCCGTTCAACTCCGGGGGCCAGTAAAGCCCATCTGTCTTGCCCGGCGAACTGACTATTTTTTGCGCGTATTTGAGGACATGGCTGTTATCCCGGTCCTGGCTCGCATAATCGCGTTGCGCGTCCACGTAGGCTCGCACGGCGTCCAACACCGCCAGTTCGTTGCGGCCGATGCGGCGATTAAGAATCTCATCACGGCCTGCGGCGGTGTCGAAGTACCAGCCACCGGCGCCTTTTACCAGGGGGATCGGGAACGGCCAGGCATTGGTTCCCACTACCAGGGTCATTTGCTTGTCGGATTTGGCATCCAGCCAATTAGTTGCGGCAAACGCGGCGTTGAAATCAGCGATCTCACGCGCACCCTGAACGGTGTCTGGATTCGCCAGCCAGTCAGCATCAGGGCCGAAGAGTGCATGGAATGCAGCCCGGTCCGTTGTGCGTGCCGCCTGACCCAGAGCATTGACCGCTTCGGTGGGAGTGGCAAAGCGTTTGCCCGGCTCAGCAGCGCGGAGACTTGCTGGATGGATGAAGAGCAATAATGACAAGATTATGACCGCGAGGAAACCGCGAGCCGACAGGGCCAAGCGATTTACTTCGGTCACCGGAGGATGCAAGAGTTGGCTTTTCATGGGGATCTTTGTGTGAGGCTAACGCCTGCCACCTCCGCCGCCGCGACCGCCACCGCCAGCGCGGGCGGCACCGCCACTATAACTTGCGCGGCTGGCGCTCCCGCGGCTGCTGGCGCTGCGCGCGGAAGAGCCGCTGCTGACCCCACTAAAGGCGCTACCAGAAGACGAAGCCGGGCGGCTGCTGGCTCCTGCGCCACTTGAGGACCGCGAGCCGGCAGCGGTGCCGCCGGAAGCCTGTGCGCCCGCGGTGCTGCCGCCGGTGGGCCGAGTTCGAGTGGTGCCACTGGCGTTTGAAGGTCGCGACGCGGTATTGCCGCTGGTCCCCCCTGTCCCGGCGGCGCCACCGGATGCTCGCGCGCCCGCACTGCCGCTGGAAGCCCGAGTGCCAGCTGTGCCGGTAGTCGACCTGGCGCCGCCAGCATTGGCCGAAGTCCGGTTTGCCGCGGTGTCCCAACCTCGGGCCTCTCTCGTACTCGCCGCTGTGCCGGTGTTGTTGCGCATGCGGTTTTGATCAGGCTGCCACTTGGTGGCACCACCTGCGTTCCGGTCCACGTTTCGGTTCACCTGTCCGTTCGCATTTACATTTCTATTCACATTGCGATTCACGTTTCTATTCACGTCCACATCGCCATGGTAGTGACCGACATAAACACCGCCCCCATGCCAGTCGCAGTTGTTGGCAATGGCAGCTCCCGCTGCCATCCCGACACCGAAGGTAAGCAACGGTGCATACGGAGCCGCTGCGTAGGCCGGTGGGGGATAATAAACGGACGGAGGATAGGTCGGTACATACATCACCTGTGGGTTGGCCGGCTGAACCACTATGACTTCCCTAGGCTCGGTTACGACTTGTTGAGTTGCATTCGTAACCGTTACCACTTCGTTGGTGACGGTGACGGTTTGTTCAGGTGTGCTTTTGAATGTGCCGGCATCGTGCGCCTTGATGCGGAGTGACTGAATGGTATCCATCAATTCCTTGGGCTGGTTGAGGAAGGCCTGACCCAAACTCATTGTCCAGGGCAGATCCGCGTCCATCTTGGCGATCAGATCGGGGAATTTAGCCACGGCCTTGACGTTTTCATCCCAGGGCTGCTCGTCTACTGCGGGAACGTTATTGGTATCCTTGACGAAGCGTGCCGCCTGCACAATTTCCAATGGATAAACCGACGCCGGCAGGACGATGGCAATCAACTTGTCCGGATAAAGCGCAATCGGCATGGCCAGCTTCTCAAGCTCGGCGGCACTGAGCTTGGCTGGTGCTGAGGGTGGTGGCGCAGCATTTTCCGCTGGCGTCGCAGAAGACGCCGACTCGGGCTGCGCAGATGTAGTTGCTGCAGGCACGGGGGATGTTGCCCTTGGTGCAGAGGGTGTTGCTGTGGCTGCGGGCGAGGACCCTGTAGTGGCAGGCGGTGTCTGGCTTCTCGCAACACTTACGCCCACCAGGGCGACAGCCAAGGCTGCAACACTAAAAAGAAGGCAACCTTTCAAGTATGCCATTTCGACGCTTCAAACTTGCTGAAGCTGGCTTGCTCAAACCGGAAGGACTACCAACCTCCAGAGATGGCCCCATCTGCGAATCCTATCCCGATCCGGAGCGTTCGCTGGCAGCAATCCTCGCAGCTAAAACACGCTAACTCGTGCAGTTGCCAAGTCAAGTGACCCACCCAATGCTGTATCGAAGTGTCAAAGCCAATAACCAGCCCGGTGTGAGGCCTCATTGAAGCGCGAAGCTCGGTCCGCGACCCCAGCGAGCTGGAGCCCAAGGTGGCGCGGTAAGCAGCGCTAAACTCCGCGCTTCACAGAGGCATTACAACCCGCTTACGACGCGCAATGCTCAGAATCTGAACGCGAAGGAGAGCAGGAATGCATGCGAATAGATCGGCTCCGCCCGGGTGACAAGGGACGGGTTATCGCCGAACCAGGTTTGGTTAATAGATCGGCGCGGAGTTTGCCGGTGCTGCGCGATCAGGGATATGGGGTGTTGACCCACTCCGGGTCCGCCAGAGTCTTAAGATTCGCTCAGGGAACTTCCTGCGCGGGCATCAACCGTCACAAAACTAATCACGGCAAGGCCAGACGGTAGAACACATTGGAATTGGCCGGATTAATCGGAATGGAAATCTGGTTGGTAGCCGTCGGATTTGGCACGTTGGCCCAGTTCGTGCCGAGGTTGTTGGTCTGGGCTTGCAGACGCCCACCCGTCACTGGCCAGGAGATGCCGAGTGTGTTGCCCGACGCCGTGACGTCCAGGCGAATGGCGGCCAGCTTATAAACGATCCCGCCGGTTCCATTGGCCGAGGTGTTCGTCACCAGCGCGTAAAGCTCACCGTCAGCATCCTGCCCGAACCCATGCACAGTCAGGCCGTTCGGCAAAATTGCCGAGCCGCCAAACTGGAACAATGGAAACGCTTTGATCAGGCCGGTCTGAAGATCGGCGTAGAACAATCGTCCGTCCGCGCGCACGGGGGCAGTTTTCAGGGCCAGGTCGCCGAAAACATACTTCCCGAATAGTTGCGGAATCGCCGTGCCGCGATAAACGAAGCCGCCGGTGATCGAGATCCCCTCATTGTGGTCGTATTCGAGCGTCGCCTGGGTGCCGCTAATCGGGTCAATGAGGCCCGTCGGACTTCCCGGACTGCGATTGCCTGGGGGCGTTCCAATCGTGCCGGCGGGGCCGGCTGGCCCGTTCGTACGGTTGAAAAGGAAGTCACCTTCTTTGATCGCCCAGCCATAATTGCCGCCGAGCACGATGCGGTTGATCTCCTCGATGTTGTTTTGGCCGACGTCGCCCTCAATCAGGTCGCCAGTGACCCGATCGAAAGCGAAGCGATAAGGGTTGCGCAGTCCGTAGGCGTAGATCTCAGGCGCCTGGCCCGGTCCCTGGAACGGGTTGCTCGTTGGGATGCGGTACTGGCCGTTAGCACTAATCGGATCGGTGCTTGAGGGCGTCAGCGCTGGATTGAGTGGGTCGAACCGCAACATTTTGCCCAGCGGTGTGCTCAAGTTCTGCGCATTGCCGCCCGGCTCGATATGGCTCGGCCCGGCGTCGTTGGCATTGCCGCCGTCACCCAGAGCGAGATACATGTAGCCGTCCGGTCCGAAGGTGCACGTGCCGCCGTTATGATTCCCTGCGTTCTTGCCAAACGAGATAATTTCCCGGCGGGAGGTCGGATCAACCACGCTGGCATTAGTAGTCGAGATCTTCCATTCGTTGACAACATTTCTGTAATTGTTCACGGCGCCACTTGGGGCAGGGTAAACGAGCGTGCCGTTTGTCTGTTCGCTGTTGTAGGTATAAAGCGTGCGAAAACCTGGGCTGGCGGGGTTTGTGTAACCGGGATGAAAGGCCAGCCCGAGGAAACCGCGCTCGTCATTGGCGTTGGTCGCGATCAGCGGCGGCTGCACGCGGCTTTGAATATCAAGCGCGGGCGCGGGCAGCAAAACTCCGTTCTGGATGACTCGCAGCAACCCGTTCTGCTCCACCACAAACAGGCGGCTGGAGTCACCCGGCGGGCTGATGGCGTAATCGGGCGCGGCCAGATTGGTGGCGATGGGCAGCAGGAGGAGGGCGATGTCACCGTTCGTAAGCGCCGGCAGGTATCTGGCCACGAGCACGTGAACGGGCGCCGAGGTCGTCGAAGCACCGAGGTTGTCCGAGGCCACAGCCGTCAGCGTATGCAGGCCCAGCGGGAAGCTGGTCGAGACGCTGAACGGGCTTGAGGAACGTTTGCCGAGTGAATTCGTGCCATCGAAGAATTGCACGTTGGTCACGCTGCCATCATCGCTGGCGGCAGCCTGGACGCTCACGATGTCGGTGTTGCCAAAGACTGCGTTGTCAACCGGGTTGGTGATGGTGACGCTCGGCGGCGTGTTCGCGTTGACCGTCACATTCACGACGCTGGACGTGGTGGAGAGACCGAGGTCATCCGTGGCTACCGCGGTGAGCGCGTGGCTGCCGGCGGCGAGACTGGCGGTGACGGTGTAGGGCGCGCTGTTGGTTCCACCAAGAGGCGTGCTCCCGTCGAAGAACGACACGTTCGTCACGCTGCCGTCCGAGTCCTGGGCGGTGGCAACAATGGCAACCGCGGCCGGCGCGGTGAAGGAAGCGCCATTGGTCGGTGAACTGATGGCGACAGTTGGCGGCACATCGGTCGCCCCCGGCGTGGAGCGATCATAAGTAAAACCCCCGGCGAAGTGTCCGCCGAGGTATGTAAATTTAAGCGAAAGGTAAATGTCATCGGTGATGAGATGCAAAACCAGTTGTTGACCAGGAAGGTTGATCACCGGATTTCCTCCGCCTGCGACTTCCCAGTTCGTGTAAGTCAGGGTTGCGTAATCAGCAAGCGATCCCACGGCCCATTCGGTGTCGGCCGGGCTGAAATCATGGGTGTAAGACGTTTCAGTGACGCCATTGAACATGCCCGAGGAGACTCCGCGGGTTAGCGAAACACCTGGCGTCAGTTGATCGCGGTTTGCCGCCTGGGTTGGGTCCGGCGACGGTTGATTGTAGGTGATCAGCGGGCCGTTCCAGACGGTGGCCGCGTCGCCGCTCAGCGGGCCGGACAGTGCGGCAAGCCAAAGACAGATGAGGACATAACTATTGCGGGGTTTCATGTTTAAACCTTTCCTTTGCCACTGATGGTCTGAGTGAAATTGTGGACTCTGGAATGATGGGCTTACAGGTAAGAGGAACAAGCAACGGAATTGTTCCCACCAATTCGCTTTTTTGGAGATGGCAATTGTCACCACCTAAATGTGCTCGAAGGCCGCGTCGAACCTGGACGCGTCTTTGATCGCACCATCGAGCCCAAAGAAGTGCCGGACGGCTATCGTGCGATGGACGAATGCAAAGGAATCAAAGTCATGGCGGAGCCTTGCAGGAGAAAGACCAGGATATGCGGCACGTCAGCGTAAAACTTTGGCCTGGAAGTCTGAGCAACAAAGAGCCCGACTCGCCGAAGCCATCACCGTCGAAACTCTACAGCGTGTAAACCAGCGGGTCCGCGCGAAACTGATCGCTCAGTTCCACGAACGGCACCTGGGCATCGAGCCAGCGCGGGTCCTTCGTGATGCCGTCCATCGAGTTGTCCGTCTTGTTGCAGATAAGGAAAAGTCCATCACCCAACACCAGGAACGCTTCAAACAAAGTGCCCACTCCGTTGCGCGCAAATTCAAAGTCGCCCACGCCGCGTTTCTCCTTCACCAGTTCCGCCCGCAAAACCCCGAGATCGTTCGCGAAGTTCTTCAGAAAATCGTCGTTGCGCGGCCCGAGATAGTGCAGAATGCGGCTCTTTTTGTGCGCGAGCGAAACCACCGCCCATTCGTCGAACACAACTTTTTTATAGCGCGAGTTCATTTGCTCGGCGCAGCGCTTGATCAGTTTGTTTGCTTGTTCCAATGTCATAATTCGGCTCGTGTTTACCTGAAATCAATGGTCATTCGCGTCTAAAAACAAGGCAATCCACCAGGACCGGGACAATCCTTCGCCCGATGATTTGACCGCCATTTCGTGAATTCATTTAAGATTTTCCGCAACCGGCATTAAAGCTACTGTCATACCATATTTGTTCCGACAGAAGATTCTGATCTCAAACGCAACATGACCGGCCACACGGAAACACGCCGCCCAGGTTTCATGGATGGCCGGTTGCGCCTCGGCATCTTCTCCGCTTTCCTGCTGTGCGCGGGAATTTGGCTGGCCGTTCTTTGCCGTGGCTTGCCACCTCAGGGCTGGCTCGACGCGCTGCTCCTGCTTCTCGCGCTGGCCGCCACCGTTGCGGGACTCACCCGCGATCTGCCCTTGCAAAATGCACTGATGGCCATTGCGCTGGCCGCGTTCGTTTCGGGCATCATTCAGATCGTGAACGCAAAGACCGGAATTCCTTTTGGCGCGTTGAGCTATACCGAAAGCTCCGGCGCCCGGATTTTCGGCCTGGTGCCCTGGCCGGTCCCTTTGCTTTGCGCGGTCGCTGTTCTCAATTCTCGGGGAGCGGCCCGTTTGATTCTCCGTCGCTGGCCGAATTTGCCGAGCCGCGGTCTGTGGACCATCGGTCTCGCGAGCCTGCTTGCCGTTGCGACCGATCTGTCCTTGGAACCGTTCGCGGTCGAAGTGCGCCGTTTCTGGAGTTGGCGCACGACTCCCAAGCAATTCGCCTGGCACACCGTGCCCTGGCCCAACTATCTCGCCGGCCTGATCGTGACGTTCCTGATCCTGGTCCTCGCCGCTCCCTGGCTGATCGACAAGCGGCCCGTCAAAAATCCGCCGCCGAATCCTTATCCGTTTTGGTTGTGGCTGGCCGTCAATCTCCTGCTGGCCGTTGCCAACGCCTCGCATGGCCTGTGGGATTCCGCCGCGTTCGGTTTTCTGTCCAGCCTCGCCGTCGGAATTCTCGCGTGGCGCAGTGCACGCGCCTAACCAGGAAAGCTCCAGCACCCCGGGAAGGGCGCCAGAAAACTTCGTCCATGCAAGCGCAGCGGTTCACGCGGACTGGCTATCCCACCCTAAAACAGCCAGGAACCCGTCATCTCCACCCAACTCACTGTTCACCAGCTTTTTGCGCGTGATTTCCCAAATTTCAGCCACTCTCGCCGCCGGAAAAAAGAGGTTTAATTTGGTTTAATTTACTTTAATTGACCTTAATTTCCCCGGTCGCCTCGACCCCAAGTCCGCCGGAACCACCGGCCCGGATTGCGGCTCCCGCGGATTTTCCGGGATAAGTGGAAATATGCGGAAATACGTGGAAATAAGCGAAAACCCGGTGCTCATTTTGGGCTTTGTCACTCGGTTTTGGCCGACATTGGATTCCAGCCTTTCAGCCGTCGCATTCAATTGTCAAAGAACCAGCCCAGGTTCAGACCGAGTGCCCCCGGCTCAGGGCTCCCGGCGAACTCGGGCAAAATCGCCAATGCCACGCGCCCAAACGCGCGCTACCTTGCCGCGCCATAGCTTTGCGCGGGCAGGGCCGCCCATTCTTAGGATTCCCTCCCAATCCTTCACTGACACCCGAATTAGAGCACGCCCTTTCCCTGATTACAACTAAATTTTTCTTCCCTCCATGCTTGGAGCCTATCTCGGTAGGGCGCGTCACTCCGTGCGCGCCGACGATGGGCAGAGGACTGCCCGCCCTACCGGGATAGGTTCTTAGCCGTAACCATGCAGTAGGATTTCATTTTAGGCGTTGTTTTTATCCGCTGAAGGCAGGTCGGTTTTCTACTGCATTGCAGTTGGGAAAGGGACTGAGGATTTTGCCCCAAAGCCG